>JGI24159J19872_10004245_pt1 | contig 18213 bp, 10 predicted proteins | sample Ectturendosymbi4_FD_19872 | JGI IMG/M metagenome (IMG submission 19872) | reverse complement strand
TTCGTTTCTGTTCTCTTGATGTAAGATCCAATAGATCAAGCTTCGAGATCACGTGATCGTGTGTGTGTGATCGCATGGTCAACAGTGTTGATCTCATTCAGACTTCAGTTTGTGGACAAGGACATGGTGTTGCTGTGGTCACATCATACAGTCCATTACTGTTGTTAGTTATCGATGCTACGGTAACGCACGCAAGACGTAGTCACAATAGGAAAAACACCCATAGCACAACTCGCTATGTTCGTTTGTGCGGAGAGAGGTATTGCTACTGCTTATGCTTTTGCTGACGCTGCATTGTTGATTTAGCTAAACAGCAGTGTACAAGTATCAGAGTTTCATGAAGGATTTGATGAAAAGCTTTGAGTTGATGGCCCAGTATGACAAGCGATACGCCTATTGCGAAAAGCCAGAAAAGGATCTCAAGTTGAAAGGCTGGATACAAAACACACTTTAAGTTACAGATAAAAAAGCTAAATGCTGATTTGAAATAAGAGCACAGTACAATGATTTAAATTTTAAAGAATTATTCTACAACTGCTGAGCACATTAAAAATTCGGCTCCATTTTCATCTATTCGTAGTCTATTCGTAGTCTGATTGATGCTGGCTATACCAGGGTCATAATACTATTTGCCTAGATGATAATGTTGCATTTGCAGATTTGAGATTAAGTCTTCAAATCGCTGCACATATTGCTTGCCATTCTACAATAAATGATGTAGGCCATAAAGAATTACTACTCTGTATATCAGATCAAACACATTCTTTCTTAGTTTGAAGTTGCATTTTCAAGTTGCAAAAGATAAAGAAAACAGGAAGCTTTTTCTGTTCTATTCCTTAAAGCACATGGTTCATATTATATGCATGGGCGCAATTAGGTGGGGGACACGGGGGACGCATCCCCCCACTTTTTCAGACAGTGGGGATATGGTATGCCATGTCCCCCACATTTTTCTCTTTAGGTTTCGTAATGTAGGCTATTGGTTTCACACCAAGCTGTCCCCCTCACATCTTGCAACAAAATTGCGTTTATGATAATATGCACCAGGGTTCTGCTGTTAGCATTTTATTTCGAATGCAATGTGTGGTATTGTTAATGATAGCTGGATTGTTGTTACGATGTTGCTACCGTTGTCATTTTGTATTTTTGAGGTTGCTTTGTAAGAAAGTCAGTTGTGTGTTGCACAAAGACTGCAATAAGATACTGGTGGTAACTTTCACTGCAAACTCTTAGTTTTATCGCATATTTTGGGCTAGTTTGGAGCTTTTGGGGCTGGTTTTGGGCTTGTTTTATGAGGACATTGGGCTGGTTTTCCAACCAGCATCTGGCAACACTGCGAGACTGGGTCGCACAAAACCTTCGCCTTGGGTGGCATGCGGCCCGAGAGGCGCGGGTTGGACATAGCTGGTTTGAAGGTAACGTCTGGGTCCACGATAAACTATATGCTTTATGACGCAATACACGAAAAGACAGATTTTACAACAGAGCAGCCCATTTATTCGCCCAAAGTTCCCCCAAACTCCATTTTTACAGTTATTCTCAGTGCATGGATTTGGATACCAATGCAAACTGTTCTTTGTGAATTAGAAATGATTTTACAACTACCACGTCACAGATGTAGAAACAACTTACCAAACTCTTTTCATTGCCACTGCAGCTACCTATGTCCTACCTAGGACATAGGTTGGGCTACCTAGGTTCCACAAAGCCAGTATGGGCTACTCCACACCACAAATGATCTAAAATGCAGCATGTGCAAAGAGAGGGATGAGACAGTAGCTCACATAATGAGTTCGTGCGCCAATATAGCAGGAAGCTTGTACAAGACACAACAACTTAGCAGCAGCAATCCACCACAGCTTATGCCAGCCCGGCGAGATCAAAACGACAGATAACATCCGGCTCCACAAGCCCAATCCAGTAACAGAGAACAAGGTACTGTGGGACTTCAAGATCAGGACGGGAAGATAGATACAAACTCGTAGACCATACTGAACGGTAACAGGCAAGCAGAAGGAAGGACTCAAAATAGATATAGCAGAACCAACTGACACACACATAGTAGATAGGAAAGGGATAAGATAGAAAAGTAGGCTACCAGGATCTGAGGTTAGAAATACAGAGAATGTGGAACATGAAAGCCATAGTGGTACCAATAGCAAAAGGAACTCTAGGAGCAACAATCTGGAGAAACACCATGAGGAGATTCCTTCCCTGACAAAAAACAAGATTCACCAACTAGCAAAGACAGCATTACTTGGCCGTGCGCACATCCTACGAAAGGTGCACAAAAAACAAGATTCACCAACTAGCAAAGACAGCATTACTTGGCCGTGCGCACATCCTACGAAAGGTGCACGATATCCCAAAGCCCGGATAAAACTCCGAGTTCAGAGAAGGGTTGAGTGAAGAATTTGAGATACATAAAATTATGCCTACGTCCATTGCACGATCTCCCAAAGCCCGGATAAAACTCCGAGTTCAGAGAAGGGTTGAGTGAAGAATTTGAGATACATAAAATTATGCCTACGTCCACTGGCCTCTGAAGCATTACTGATCATCATGATTTGCTTCATAGAAAATGCTCACGAAAGATTCCCAGTTGTCCTGAATATAATGAAACATGTTTTTTCAGAGCAATGCGTTCCCTCAACTCGGTTTTGGCGCTTCACCACAGCAAACCATCACGGTCTTAGAAAGTATATGCCCCGCTACCAAACTTTTTAACGTCCATTGGAAGAAGTGTGAAGTTTTAGATGTTGTCTTGTAAAAATTGGTTCTGCCACGTGTTGAAAGTAAAGTCGATATTTCCAGGGATGCAACCAGTTCTCCCACATATCTTTATTTTCTAGATGAAAAAATGGATATATTACTGTACTGAGAACGAGGTCTGGGTGGGGATAATCTAAGTGGCACACGCGTGCACAGGTTGCGCTTCGCTGCTCACAATGTGAAAGCCAGCGTGCGTCAATGTTAGTACGAAGACTAATGTGTTGTGTGCGTTACTTTGGTGTTCGTGGCGCACGAGAGACACTTAGCGGTTGGCGGAAGCGAAGTGATTGTAAATGCAAGTGTATTTTGCGGGGATCTTCGAAATCGAATACAGTCGGTCCAGTAGCTGTAGCTAATTTGGCTGTTGAAGAATTGATGCCGTGCCTTTTTGCACTTTAAATTGTTGGCTGAACCGGATGAAAACAACAGCTCAAAGTGTGGTATGGCGTATTTATTGTAAGGTCTGCTGGAGGTTTTTAGAATAGAATGGTCGTTTCCGTAGATTTTGTGATGTCGATAGCAGTGGAATGGGTGAAGAGTTGATGTACATCATCTGTACATGTATCAACTCTTCACCCATTGCTTGCCCACCATCATCAGTGTTATGTTGATGTCTATTGTGTTTTTTTATTTTGGCTGTATTTCTCTGTTGTTTTTTTTGATTTTGTGATGTCGATATCTTTTCTCGTGGTAATATAACTAGCCTATCATCACGAAATTTGGCACGTGACGGCATCAAATTGACCATTATGTCACTGTAACGTCATCAATAACGTCATTTTTCTCGAAGTTCGGTAGGTAGTATTCTTCACTAGACCCGATTCCGTTTACGGTTATGCACCAGGCACTGGGGCCTACGAGAGGTACATTTACGAATTACCTGGGACCGGTAGGTGCAGGGGCCCGGGTAAGTTACGTAAGTACGCTTGATCAGTTTTTCTGTAATCAAGCCTAAAATTATTGGTGTGGCATGAGCCAACTGTTAGTATAACAAGGTCTAACAAATCCATCCATTTGTAAATCTATTTGAACGATTTGTATGTATAAACATTGTTTTCTGCCCTTGTGCTTGCTACTTGTATTGATTTTGTAATGAAATGTTTTGTTACAATACATTGCTCTCTGCGTCATAACCCTTATTGCTGCTCGCTTCCTTCACCTGTGTGCTTGCTTTGCCTGCTCATCTGTACATGTAATGTATATCAACTCTTCACCCATTGCTTGCCCACCATCATCTGTGTTCATGGGTGCAATTTTGTTGTAAAATGTGGAGGGGACAGGTTGGTGTGAAACCAATTTATTGCGAAACCTAAAGAGAAAATGTGGAGGGACATGGCATATTATAACCCCACTGTCTGAAAAAGTGGGGTAACACGTCCCCCGTGTCCCCCCACCTAATTGCGCCAATGTCTGTGTTATGTTGATGTCTATTGTGTTTTCTTTCTGTTATTACTTTTAGGATTAACCCACTGCTCTTGCTTGATCTTGATGTGCACATTCCTATGACTTAAGAGCAGAAAAAAATTGTATTTGTGAATCTTAGCATCACAGCTCATTCTGATCACTATACAAACAAGCTATGTAAGTTTCGACGAGGGCCCAAAAAATAAGGGAGCCCAGTGGAGCCCCATCACCATGGGGGACTTTTGGGAGCTAAGCTCCCATAAACAAAGCTCCAAATCCCCAAATTGAAACATGAAACGCTATGAATCAGTTGAGTTTTTGTCAATTTTTTAATGTCAAGCCCCCTAGCACAAACCCAAAGCCCACCTATTGAAAACTTCCTGGCGACCATTCTGGCCCAGTGTCAGCCATCATATCCCCTGGTAAAATTCCTCTCAAAGGGCTTGTTGTTTTCAGAAATCTNACTTGTAGTATAGTTAGTAGCTGTAACTGCACTGTATTTGAGCAAAAGNTAATAATTAATCATAAAAATGCACATAGCACAATTGTTGTAGGTGCNGTGTAAAAGACGGTTATCTGTTAGTAGCAGATCTTGGTTGCGGATACATATGAAATAATGAAACTGGAGNCACGAAAACTGATAGTTTATGTTGAGCAATGACACCAAAACGGTAGTAAATAATATTTGTTGCCAACTTAGGCTTACTTTCAGCCACCATTGATCTCACACCAAGAAAATTCCATTCCTCATATCAAGCTCCAGTTGGAACCAAATTTAGGTTTCAACAATTATGAAAATATAAAAAATTAAAACATCGTAACTGTCTTGCATCACGTGTTTGTGGGAAGGTTATATTAAATAGCAAATGACAAAATATTTTTTTTGTTGTGTCTGTACCTTTATTCATTGTGTAACAAGTTTTTTTCCCACTCCAAATTTACATTATCACACAACTGCTCTGACAGACATCCGTTCTTTACATTGCACCATTGTTTTACAGTACATACAGAATAAACATCAACATAACACAGATGATGGTAGGCAAGCAATAGGTGAAGAGTTGAGGTACATACATGTACAGATGAGCAGGTAAAGCAAGCACAAGGAAGTGAGTAAACATAAGGGTTAGTGTATGAGGCAGAGGCCAATGCATTGAAACCCAACATTTAATCACAAAAATAAGTAGTAAGGGCAGAAAAAATGTGTATCCAAATATAAATCATGAAATGTTATGTTCTAAATGCATTGCTCTCTGCCTCATAACCCTCGTTGTTTGCTTCATTCACCTATGTGCTTGCTCATCTGTACATGCCTCAATTCTTCACCCAATACTTGCTCTCATCTGTGTTACGTTGATGTCTATTGCCACTTTATTTACGTACTATAAAACAATTGTTTTATATGCTTTTTGATGGATATAATTCTCCAACCTGTGTGTGGTGAATTGTTGTAACCACTCCTTTTATGTTTACATTATATTAATCATGAAGAAGCAACAAAATTACCCATGGACCACAGTGGAGTGACTACCATGGATGAAAATGTCTCAACAGACACATGTTGTCACCAAATGATGTTGAAGAGACAAGGGTAGAAACAGATTATAGTAAGTTTAGCAGCAAACATTAATCTAATAAGCATTGGGTTCATGAAAAACAAAATAAGTTTAGTTAATGAGCAGAGCATTTTAGTTCTACAAAAGATAATAGTTCACTCATAATGTCATGACATACGAGAANGAATTAACTACCTANTACACAAATATGATTGGTTTCATGTCAATGACACCATAATTCAGCCCTACATGATTGTGGGCCTAGGAATTAATTAAACAGAAGTCATGTCTGTGAGATCCTGGAGATGAACATCATTTCGTTTGCCTCGAAATCCTCGTATTGCAGGAAGGGTGCTCCTCTAAAGGGCGAATCTGAGCTTTGTTCTTATGTAAGTCATGGCAGATGCGTATGCCCCGTTGGTTCTTAAGCAATCTTTTCAGCTAGTCTTTTGTTGACTCTGGTGCATTCTGGTGCCATCCCACCACTTGTAAAGACAAGGAAATTGAATGGAGACTTCTCAATGTCAATCACTCTTTGGTTGTACTTAACCTTTTCTTTTTCATGTTGTTGGTAGATCTGTGCAAAGGACTTACCAGAAAAATGACTATAGGCTGAACTGGCCTATATTCATTTTAACCAATCCAGGCATCAGAACCAGCAGAGGTTTTGTTGAGGTAGCAAAAATGATGACAAAAGCAAACATTCAATAAAACAAGGCACATTATGAAATCACAACATGAAGAAGAAAATTGATGCGTGCAACAGATGAAGAGGTAAGAAATACACAATTGAAGAAGTGAGGCAGACATATTGCATGGATGGGTGGGAGAAGTGGTAATGCGGCAACAAAGTGAAAACCACGCAGCAGCCATGATAGTGCAATGAGGATGTGGGTAGAAAAAGTGCGTGACATAATTCAAAGACATTTTTATGCAGTGCATGAACATGAATTGCCACAATTTGACCATTCCCGTAATTACCCATAAAGACAGCAGGGGATACAGTTGATCTGGAAGGTGCCTGACAGTAGATGAGACATGGGTGGTATTTATATCAGGCAGTTAGAGGCTATTTTTTTTCGCTGAAACATTTTGGTCATTTTTGTTGAGGCATTTTGTCACTGAAACCTTTTGGTCATTTGTCACACAGTTGTAGTAAAACTCACCATAACAGTATTTTTAAGCCTATATTTTCAAACATTCTGACTGAAATGACTTAATTTCTTTTTGTTATTTCAAAAACATTTTGGTCTATGACTGAAAAAAAAACAGGGTAGAGGTATAAGATAATTAAGGAATGACAGGGTTTATTTTGCAGTCAGAAATGGTAATGTGACATGGATGATAGACTTGGATGAGCACATCGTCCTTGTCAGATGATGTAAAACCCTACTGCTAAGCGCTAATGCTAAACCTTAACACTAAAACCCTAATGTTCAACCCTAACACTCAACCCCAATCATGGGCGTCGGAGGATTTTTTCCAGGGAGGGCCAGTAGGGGATTTTCCCAAATTTTTTTGCAGGGGGAGGGCAAAAGCAGTGAAATTTGGTTTTTACCCCTCAAAATTAAAAAAACAACATTTTTTGCAAATAATTTCAAAATCCAGGGCGTGGCCAAAGCTCTCCCTAACAATGCCCATTACCCCAATGCTAAACAATCCTAAAGCTACACCCAAAACCTAAAGCGATAAAGTTATAGAAACTCTTGATAAAAGTACAGGAAAAGGCTCCCATGTATTGAGGGAAAGCAAAAGCACTACCGACTACATTCGGCGTGCTGCTTGTGTCACAAACCCACCAGTATGTCTGGAGAAAAGTGGATGCAGTTCCACACGGCTTTAAACAGAATGTATGTCCAGCAGAGCTTTTGCCGCTGTTGGCAAAATAAACACTACCTTAAGGAATTTATACTGTAAAAATTGGCAGAAATAAATAATCTGTGAATACCCTTGCGATACTTTTGTTCTGAAATGTTGTGTTGACTGCATTGGTTTCTGCCTCATAACCCTTATATACTGTTTCTTTTCTCACTTATGTGCATGCTTCACCTGCTCATCTGTACATACCTCAACTCTTCACCCATTGCTTGCTCATGAGTGGCTGTGTTATGTTTATGATTATTTTATAAATGATTTAACATTGGTGTATTTTTTATATAGTATATGTTATTCAAATGAAATGACATGGGGTTCTTCCGTTCATGTTTGCGATGGTCCTCTTTCATTAGCTATTTCTGATTTTTGGGTATATTGCTTGCTTTTTTGTGAATCTGTTCATTTCTACTGTCTGCGTGTACTATTGCGGCACTTATGTGGATTGCATTTGGTTTGGCTTTATATGTCTGAATGATTTATTGGCTTTCACTAAGTTAATTTAAGAAAAAAATTCAGGAATGTATAGCTAGGGTATAGGCCTGTCTGCAAGTTAGATCCGATTTTACTCATTCCTAGTGTACTAACCAGTATTACTGCCCTGCACTTGCCTTTATTTCAATGCATAGCTATTTTTCTCCAAATGTTTCTGTTTTTGTAAACAAAGATTACTGTAGTTATTGTGGGGGAACAATAGGCTATATAATTGACATCAGAAGTATCTTCTCACTGCTAGCCTATTATGTGAGTTGAATAAACAAACAAAAGCAAATCAGTCGTATGGGCATTAGTATGCATCTCCTCACCATAATTTTTTGTGGATACGAAGTGGTCATATGGTTATAGCTCAATTGTCAAGAATTGTATGCTTAGGAATTATTGCAAGTTAAAGTTAATGCCTATTAGATCTTGGTTTGCATCATTCTGTTTGCCTCATTTGATAGGGTAGTGTGATGAATGTCTTTCATTTTTAAGTTCATTTTATATTATTAGATGATCTGTTCTATGTTATAAATAAGCTGATGTTAACTAGTTTCTTATGCAAAAAACGATTCGTTTCAGATCTGTGTGGTTTAAAAACATCTTTGTGACTTTTATGATCGAGTCTGAAAATGGTGGCTATTGTCGAGAAGAAATCGTGCATGACACAAGCATTTTTAGATGTGACACATTCGATAAGGTAGCCAGTTGTGACAAAGCAAGCGCGATTGCTAGTCGTTGGGAAAGATGTGGTGCATTGTGTATGGAGTAACCAGTGAATAGTGGGCTAAGAATAGTGTCTAAAATCCCAACATTGGGAATTTCCTAAAAACAAGCAATGTGGAAACAAAAAGTTGTGATTGTATGGTCTGGAACATCACACAAAGAAGTGATGACCATTTTTAGTCACCACCTAGCTGCTTCCCAGAATAATTGCATATAATTTGATTAATTTCCTCATTGTGTACTTCACTTCTTGCTTAAAAAGGTAGGTCGTAACAACATCAAATTGTTTCTCCAAGTGTGACAACAATTTGTAGATGTTAGCCTTGTGGTGTGAAGCAAAAGTTCTCATAAAAATATAGTGCATGCACTTGCTACTTGAATCCAGTAAGGCTTATGACTGCCGGATGCATATTGCAATTATTGCAATTATTGCAGACTTGACACTATGTCAAGCATATATGATGTAAGTCAAGGTGTCATTATGCTAATAATCAATATATGTATATACAGTATAAGATCCTTGTAGAGCAGGGGTGGCCAAAAGAAAGTCAGAGACCAAGAGCCATATTTCTTACTTAGTTATGGCAAGGAAATCCCAAACAATTTTTTAACCCAAATGCTGTTTCTTTTTTGGCCATAACTTTTAGACCAGAAGCAATAAATGGCTAACCAAAGGCTGTAAAGACTCATATTATAACCTATTTTTCTATATTATATTACATATTATAACCTATTTTTCTATATTATATTATAACCTATTTTTCTATATATTATATTTCTATATTTTCTACATAGTCATTTTCTATATTATAACCTAGTTTCCATTAAAAACTTGAGTCAAAAAATTAGTTCTTGGCATTAGCACCCAGGGCCCGGCGACCTTGGTCAAAAATGCGTAAACTTAACCTACCCTACCTTTGTTATGACATTACCCATGAAAAATCCAAAACTTTCCAATTAAAAAAAATCTCAACTAGAAGACTTCCTGCATCTTTAGAGGGTTTGAACAGCTCTCTAGCTCACTTGGCTGGCGAATTATGGTGGGGCAAAGTGACACAAAAAAATTGGCTCATTTGGGACTTCAGAGGGAAATCAACTGGATCTGAAGATGTTGAAGACACTTGTTGCCTGCAGAAAAAAACACTTTCTAAGTTAGGAATCAGTTTTTTTATATTTATAAGATCTTTGTTATCATGAAATTTAAATTTGACAGTGCTCATAAAATCTAACCATGCAAGTAGAGCATTTCATCAATGGTGTCTTAAAGACATGTGCAAGTTCTCTGGGTGGTGTTTTTGTATGTGATTTATGAGAGCTTTCAAATGTTTGCTAAGTCATTTTCTATATTTTTCTTTACTAGTATATAAATGCGATTGTCACTTTTAATGTTTTTTGCTAAAAATATGGAAAAAATAAAGCACATCTTCAGTCCTTATTAAAATAGAATCATTTGTTTTCAAATGATTGAATCATTTGTTTTCAAATGATAGGATCAGATTCTGTTTGAATAAGGACTGCAAATGTGTTTAATACGAAACTAGTTTTCTTGTCCAAATAAATTGCAACTGCTTCGTTTTAGGTGTGGTCGCTGCTGTGACTCTATTACATTGCTAAATGATGGAGGCAAGCTTAAATCGTTGTAAAAGGATGGAGGACTAGGCAGGAGATTTCGTCAAACAGCTGGCTTGATAATTGTTTCTTATCAAAATCTATTGTTCCACATAATCATGCTTGTGGGGTTGACTGTGACACTCTCCTAAATGTGGCAGTATTTCATTATGACATTGCATCAAATCTTACAAAAGTGATTGTGTTATTTGAGAATGTAGTTATTCTTTTCAGTTACGCTTTTTCAATTTTGTAAACCAAATTAAATTATTTTTGTTTCTCATAAATCAATTATACAACTTAAATAATGTTACAACTATATCCAAGCACACGGTACTCCTAGGTAGTTTCAAAAATCTGTAGTTGTAATATTTGTGCTGATGTGCATGTTAGTGGTAATGCCAGCCATGACTTGGATTGTCTAGATTGCATTTTTTATAAGACCATGCCATTTTGCCAAAAAATTTGATCTAGCAAATACTAGTTTTAATGGCGCTTGAGAAACTGTCTGTGGTGGCCAAAAAGCATTAACTCAACAGCACTTGAAGACTTTAAAGTTGTGTCTAATTTTGAAAATAACCCAGCTTTTTGTGAACTACCATGTGCTGTTTATCAGGTCTTGCTGCTTGAATCACCAAAATGTTTTGAGTAGCATAACTAAACTTAAGTTGTGTAGGATGAGTACACACTAATTCGATAGCATGTAACATACAAGTTGATTAACTATTGCATTTGTCTGGTGTTCATTTGAATTTTCAAGAAGATACAGTAATTGTTTAAAGCAGGTAAGATGAAGCATAGTTAGGCTGAGTAAAGCAGTTTACATGAAACTAAATAGTTAATGAGAATATGATCTGTGATTCCTCCATGTATTTGCTGCAGTCTTTAGCAGCTTGCATTATAACACTGCTATTCATGTTCCATTGTCCCTTTGTCTGCAAACTGAACTTAAAGAAATTATATAGTAACCTACAAGGTGACTGATCAATCTCGTTATGCCCCCAGGTTATATTCATACAAGTTGTTGTATAGAACCATGGCATTTCATATATGTTGTGGAGGTTTGCTTTGCCATGCTTGTGCTAAAAGACATCACAACCTGTGCATGCTTGTTAAAGTTTACTTACATAAAATTATCTGTAATATGCATACACCAATGGTTGTGTACTGTTTTAATGCGTGTCTGTTAGCTCAAAGCAGGTGGTTGTTAATACAGATTCTGAAAAAATGCTGAGACATATTACATATACACATTTTATCCTATTGAAAGCAATTGGGCATTTCTGAGTTTGATTTTTATCTGTAAAATTAAGCACTTTAGCAACTGACATTGCTTATCATGTGCTGTAATTAACCAGGTGGATGCAGCGCTGAAGCTGATGTAGGAAACAGTGTTGTTGAACAAGCAGTTTGTATAATTAGAGTTGCCTACACGGAAGCTAGTTGGTTGTGTATAAACTTTGGAAGAAGCATCAAACAACACATCAGTTGTAGCTGCAACATATTAATCAATCATGTCGGAAGGTGTGAGTGCTGATGATACAAGAGCTGATTATGGGTGTAAGTAACATTCATTTATCCTAAATATTTGTGTGTGCTAACAAGTACTGCTATGCAGCTAAAACAATTTTCTACTATAGTAAAGTTCAATTTGCATGTAAAACCTGTGCAATGCAACCGTGCATATTAGTTTAATTATAGGTTTCACTGCAATTATTCATTTCTTGTAGACATGTATGGCCTTTAGTTTTTCTTCTATTTTAATCTCATTTTTTAATGAAAGCATTAATTAGATTTAGTCATTGCCACTGTGAAACCTTTCATATCTGTTGGAATTTAAGTCTATATATACTGTTTGTTTATTTTCAATGTGGGTGATTGCGTGTTTATGTGTAACATTCTTATTTATTGTTTCAATATGATATTATTAATTTAGAGGAAAAAAGTGACTACATGCCAAGTGTTACCTGAGAATGTTGAATTTTTTTGAAATGATGGAAAAAATTATGAATTAGGTCATAATTTCTGAAAATATAGACTAGCAAATACTGTTACAGCAAGTTTTATTTTTATAATGGGACAATGACCGAAATGTCTCAGCAAAAAAAACAGCCTGCAACATGTTTGTCAGAAGTTGCCAACTAAAATTTTCGATATTTAATAAAGTGCATTTCAGCTATTGCTGTTTAGATGAAGCATTCATTCATTGAAAAGTTTTAGTGTACCAGATACTTTTGATTGCAGTGATGTTGCAATGAATTCCTCAGTTTGTTTCGTGATTACCATAAATTTGTTGTTAGGTGGACATGAAGTTTACTTTTAAAAGTCCAAGCTTAACTCTGCTGAACTGCATCTTCTCCTGCAGCAGGGTTCAGTTACAAGTTGTTGGAAACTGTGTTTGGTACTTCACATATACTTTCAGACAAGGGATGTTCCTTTGCCATGCAGTGACTCAGTCTCTTAGCAATCACTTTCTTGAAACGTCAGCAAGTTGGCCTGCTGTAGCAGTTGAAGCTGAATAATTATGAAGTGGATAATATATTTCCATCACCACTGTAATAAGCATTTCATGTTTACGACATTGTATAGAGCAGTGGTTCTTAACCTTTTTTCCACCACACCCCTTTCGTTTGTTTAACACCCCCCCTGACTTTAAGTGAGTTGTGAAAAATGTATTTCATGGTAAATTCATTTAATTTTTATATTTTAAAGGTTTTGTGACAGACACGGAGTCCATAGAGTACAAACACACAGAGTCTGCACAATGCAGGTTGATAAAAACAGGCACAACAGAACGATTAATAGCGAGTTTGGAAGTAGAACAACCGGGTTGCACACACTTTCTTAACACTATTATTTGCTAACCCGTAACACTTGGTACAACACTACATCCAAGGTAGGACAGTGAGTCCAATCCTGGTCAAGGCCAGGTAGAGTACGAAAGTATTACGCAATATTTGCCGGTACTCACAGATATGCATGTTCCCACTCTAGCCCGCATGCTTAATGTGTTGCAGTTGCTTGTTTCAGACTTACGAGAACTTTTACAAATTCTTTGTTTGTTTTATTCACTCTGCATAGTTTTGCAACCGCACACTACTTCGCAGAGTGAATACAGATTACTCCGACTAATTGTATATGGGTTAAACGTCATAACCGCATTTTCGACTAAGATTCCAGAATCTCAAACCAAATCCATTCATACGTGAAAAATATAGTACGGTTAACCGCATAAACCAGATATTTAAACAGAAATGTTATCTTCATTTGTGGACTAAACACTCCACACCGCTTAGTCTGCGTGAAAGCCACGATTCCGAGTTTATGCAGCTGAGTGTTGCTATTGGGATAGCAAAAAAGCAAAGTTGCTATCTTCCTTTGGTCGAAAAGTCGACATCGTTTCGTGGCCTGTAGCTGCCAAGCCGCATACACTTAGTGTCACATTCAACAAGAGTGTGGCTCAAATGCAGTTGAATAGCCATAAATATACATAGTCACATCACAGAAGAACATGGTGGGAGTACTGTAGAAAATTAGTATCATACCGGTGTACAGCCACATTACAGAAAGCTCGTCGAATTACAGATGGTCATAGCAGTGTCCCACGCTGCGTGGAACTGATGCAGCCGGCTACCTTAAAATTCTATGTGTACCATGCTGTTCTCAAATTCGAGGAAGGCGCAGATGTTATTACTAAAGGGACTTGGCATGCCCACTGAACAGTCTCCCTAGTTGCGTCCCTGAGATACAGGTTCGAATTCGTCCTGATAATTTTGAAGAAACTTAACACACACTTCCGTCTCTGCCGGAAGTAAACCAAATAACATGTAGCGACGTAAGCTCGGCACTGGCGTAACGTTTGGAAGGTGCACATTCCCGTTCAAAAACTTTCCATGTTGTAGAGCATATAAGGGCTCGCGTCCCCCTGAAAATTTCTTCACGCCCCTCTGGGGGACGCGCCACCCCGGTTAAGAACCACTGGTATAGAGGATGTGGATATATTTCCTTGATATTAGCAATTAGAAAACATGCGGCATCATCTATACGAACATCAAATAATTTCATGCTTGTTGGTTTAAATTGTGCGCTGAATTTCAGTACGTTACCGTAATTTTCGGATTATAAGGCACACTTAAAATCCTTTAATTTTTTCAAAAATTCATGGTGCGCCGTGTAATCCGGTGCGCCGTGTAATCCGGTGCGCCTTGTGTATTTTCGAAGCTGCACTGCTTGATGGATTGTGGCATTGCGGCTACCATGGTCAGGTGTCTCGCTGCGTAATACCGTTCATGAAGGCAGGAATCATCACTGAAAGGCTAAGTATCAGCAGAGAGATTGACTCGGTTAATGACGAGAGGGATCCGGGCATGCTTGATGTCAAAATCGTGCAACTGTTTACCTCAGACACTGAAGAAGAATTTAATGCAGTGGTTCTCAACCTTCTCGCTGATGGGGGCCAAATCCAGACTCAAGACTTTGTTGAGGGCCGCACTAAAGAAATTTTAACACTAGTCATTTTGCATGTTTTGATTCACAGCAGAACGAAGTCTGTTACACAAAATATTAAAGGTTTTATTTAAAGACTGCTGAGGGCTACACAAAGGGTGCTTGGGGACCTCATGCGGCTCTTAAAACAGTGGTTGAGAACCACTGATTTAATGCATTTGCGGAAGATTAATGTGCTTTGTATTCCAGTTCATTGATATTGCGCCTTAAAGTCCATAAAATACGGGACATGTTTGTTAGTGAAATGCAGGAAAGCAAAACTGTCAATGACTTGGTCGGAATTCTGTGTCCAAGGACAATCGTTCTTATATTAACATCCGCTTAATGACAAATGTTCAAAATAGCAAAGATTACCTGCTGCATTGTGATGCTTATTGTTTTCAAATGTCAGTTCACTTCTTCATAGTGGAAACAGTTAATTCACTTTGTTACCTTAATTTTTTCTTACGTAATTAATTATGTAAATAACACAACTTGAAATTTTGATCACAGTTTTACTGCAAATGGTTTGCGCTCGTCGCTTGGTTGGCATTCTGCGCGTTCATGTCAACAATTTTCAGTGAAAACGCCTGGTGAAAATTTGCGAGACATGGCTTAATACAAACGGGTTTGTTCAGATGGCATTTCGCAAAATGTGTGCAGCTGCAAGTAAATGCGTGTTGGTCATTGCAGTCTTCTTACACTGCTAAGATATTCATTGATAGAAATTTTGCCAAGCACTTCAAAGGCTTACGCATTTGATGTCGCCAGCGAGCAAAACAAGGGATAAATGAAGTGTGATTGGTATTAAATCCATTGCTGTGCCTGTGCTGATCGCCGGAATTGGCAAACTAAAGAAAGCTTGCCGTTTTGCACATGTACTATGAATTTAGCTAGAGTAGCGCAGTCTTTTCGGGTAAATCGTCACGTTGTGAGTATGGCCTAGTTTACGCCAAGGCCTCCTACAGAAAGGTCTTGCCTACATGCAGTCGAAACGGCAGTGAATTGCAATGCGCCTTGCGTATTTTGACGCGGTAGGGGCAGATCGACTTTGAAACTGAATATGGTTGAAACGCTCTGTGTCATTACTGTTTCTGCTTTAATCAGTTTCGGCAAAAACTACCAAGCAAGTATATTTTTCCTGTGTCACGATGCGATTTGTTTTGCTACGATCTGCGAAATATTCCTCTCAAATCAATACCTGCTAATTAAAGGACTTTTGGCTATCGCCACGAAAACCGAACTGTCACATAACACTGAGTCCTGTTCTGTTGAGCTCACTGTTGCGTTTCTGTAGTTTTCTCTAACGCAGTTTCGGCTCACGTAATGCTCACCGTGCGTTGAATGTCTGCAGGATAATGCAAAGCAAAGTTTGATCACATAAGAGGGCATGGAAGTGGTGCAGTAGGCGGGATTAAATGGTACTCACCAAAATGTAAAAAATTATATTCTGTCGCCGTAACTATTATGTTTCTGTATATGATTTCGCAGATTTTAAACGTCTGACGAACATTACTGCGCATAGCGGTTGCCGCGCAAGAACGCTAGCAAGCAGTTTTGACCAATAACGCTCAAGGATTACTTAGCGTTCAGCACTGTGGTGCATCAGTCTTCCGCGAACCATGCCCAGTGGAAGCTGACAGACTAAATTGGTTAAACCAGTGGTTCTCACACTAAAAAAAAAAATTACGAAACGGACCCTAGCAATTTTTTAAATGACTCACGGCCCCCTTAAAAAATGAACACAAATAAACACGAAACAACACGTTGGTTTTTCATTGTATCAATGTGACGGGTGCACTTCTCTGGTATCAGTTGATTTTTTTGGAAGGTGCTTCGCGGTCCCCAGAAAATTGTCTCGCGGACCCCAGTTTGAGAACCACTGGGTTAAACCATGGGAGGTTCAATTCCTTTAGAAAAAAGCAATGCAAACCTTCGAAGTACGTCTGTTGATTGACTAATCCACATCTAACGAAGGGTACAAAACGGGTGGGTAAATTTGCGGTTGATTCCTTGCCTGTTTCACCTGTGGGTGAAGTTACTGAAAACAGGTGGGATGTTAATAGGCGTATGCAAAAACCGTAAAGGCTTGGAAGCCGCATTTTACATTCCATTCAAAGACACACATGTACAAGAAGTACGCATGAGAAATCAAGGCAAAGTTTAGTGCAGTGGTTCCCAACCAGGGAGGAATTTCATGAGTTCGGGGGAGGAATTTCCACTTTTTGTAAGTGTTGTACTTCGTATATAAGCTGACATTGGGTCTTTCAATTAATCATATCACTTTATCTTTGTTAAGTTATTTAGTGGACTGCCACACGTTTTTGTTGACCAACTTTAGTGCCATCATAAATGACAAGAAATATTTTTTGTCCCACTTTTATTAATCAAGTTATTGCTGTCAATAAAGACCATTGTTCCTATTGTAGTCAATACTAACCTACGAACCCGAACAGGGGAGGAATGAAAAGTTCGAAAATGAGCAAAGGGAGGAATGCATGTAAAAAGGTTGGGAACCACTGGTCTAGTGGTTTACCCATATCCAATTTTTCATTTGTGTGGATATTGTTGCCTCAGTTTGTGAGATATCCACCTTTTCACACTCCAAGAGTTATTCTTGTGTGCCAAGAATTCAAAACATTGAACACAGTTTATTGAATTCCTCCTAAGCGCAATTTTTTCCAGTGTTTAAATTGTGTGAGACTCTATTATTTCAACAAAGCTTGTTGTTGTTCTTTAGGACACAGCGTTCTTTAAACTTCTTTGAAACCTCAGTTTNAAACACTGGCTACTGNAAAGGCTGTTGACTTCCACAACTGATGTTTCCAGTTTCTTGCTGCAAAACGACNGCGGTGTTGGCNATTTAGTATACGCGAGCAGTGCTTAGGCGCAGTTGTTTCAGATCAGAAAAGCAGCACTCGTTACGNAGTATTTTTCATGGCGTATATCCTGAAAAGGCCATAAACAATGGCGTTTGGCAAATGTGCAGTGAACTTGTTGTCTTGGTGCGTATGTGCCCACTGTTGTTGCAGGGGCGGATCCAGCCAGTAAGGTGAGGGGGAACGATTTCAGTAATAGTTGGTAGTCAAGTTTCATTACGGGCCCACTACTGTAAGAGAGATGAAGCATACTTCACAACACTGCGCTGTGACAAAACAATGGTCGGCAAAATGACCTTATGACGCCAATGCTTTTTTCGGAATTGTACAAAATTATGGCGAGTTACTTTTGTAGGTTTTAGGGCGGGAGGGGGGGGGGCGATCTCCCTCGATCCGCCCCTGTATTGTTGTGTGTTGCGTAGTGCTGCACC
>JGI24159J19872_10004244_pt1 | contig 18217 bp, 12 predicted proteins | sample Ectturendosymbi4_FD_19872 | JGI IMG/M metagenome (IMG submission 19872) | reverse complement strand
GTCACAGCACCATTTTGTTGCGATTGGAAATCCCGAGCGGCATGTGCGCAAAGCTTCGCACCGTGGCAGCAAGCAACAATAGAGATCATCCGACGAAATCACTCTATTATTGCTTGTTCGCGCCACATACATAATGGTGTTATTCTTCACGCACATCCCGTTCGTGGTGAATCACACGTAATCAATGCAACACCACCGGAGAGGTTGCAACAGGGTCACATAGAAAAAACATTTTCAAAATGGGTTGCAGAACAAAAAAGTTTGAGAAGCCATGATGTAGACCAGTGGTTGTCAACCTTTTTTGTATTGGTACACATTTTTACATTTTCTCAAACCTGTACTCTCCTGCCATGCACTGTGAAAGTGCAAATTTAAGCAATTTTCCGTTGTAAATGTCCCTTAGCTGATTACAAATGGAAAACCTTGTGTGAAATTTTAAGTGTGTGCTTGTGTCTGCAATATCTAAACCTCATTACATAAAGATGATTTTTCTAGATCAACATCCTTGATTGAGTTTCTCTTTTTTATTTAATTTTGACAAGAGCAGAAAATCCTTGCTCACAAAAGTAGTTTCTTGGCATGTGACAACAACAGAATCGCTTTTGACTAAGATTTTGGTAATCAGGAATGCTGAGAAATGATGCCCAAAATACAGTGTACAGTAGTTTATAGTTCTAAATTCTGCTTTTTGGAGCAAGTCTGACTGCAACTCAATAATTGCAAGTAGCTCAAGTGGATTATCTCTTCTGTAAAGGGCTGCCCAATCCATAGCAGATGAAATCAGATTCAAAACAAATGTTTTTTTGCACAGTTCTGAAAACATTTTATGCTTCTTTGAATGTGCACGGATGAAACTCACAATTTTTATGACATCATCAAGATCAATCTCCAGACTTCACCATTGATTGTTTTCTTGTGTCAGTTGTTTAACCACAAGTGCTCCTCAATGAATCATGCAGTGATTTGAAACACAGTCAAGGAAAACGTTTTTGATTTTTTGGACAACGCCATTAGTAGAACCTTGCATAGCTACTGCTCAATCGGTAGCAACTGACTTATACTTCATCTAATCAAAAACATTTTCCTCAGTGACATTATTCAGTTTGGTGAGGATGGCTTGAGCAGTTGTGCAAACTTCAACTATTAGACAGCGCAAGTAATGCTCAACAATTGTTTTGTTTCCTCATCGATAACCCTACAATACAAAATCAACTGCACCTCATCTGAAATATCTCTTGTTTCATCGAGATTTAATGCCAAATGACTGAGCTTTCTTCAGCTTGTGAAGAAGTTGTTTCAACAAATCTAAAATATGAAGACATCTACGTTTAAGTGTGTTGTCTGATAGTGGAATTTGTCTTACTTTGTCAAAAAAGCTTTTTCCTCCATGCAGAATGTCAGCAGTAATTTCAAGACAGGGAAGAACTACAGATTCCAACTTGGTATACAAACAATTTCTTTGCATAAGGACATGAGCCATTTCTAGGGAAGCAAGTACTAAGTCGTTAGTTCCTTCTTTTACCACACTATTCTCAAAAGACGAAAGCTGCAGCCAATGACTTTCTAGAAGAGCCTCAAAGAAGACCTTTGGCATAATTTGATGATCAGAATGGTGTGATTTCAAAGGCTTTTGAGATGTCGAGGAGCTTTTTTTAGTATTGCCAAATGCGGTTGTACTGCACAAAAGAATGCGCTGAAGGAAGTGGGTTCAACATTTCTTTTTTGTGATAAAATCCACATGTGATGTAGTCATCATTCCATGTGTGCTTCTGTACAATGCAAGCCTTTTTCTTCTGCATATCTTTCTTTACGACAATACACTGCTGATTAACACTTTGAGAGCCGGTGTACGATATATTCGTACCTAGATTTCAGCCTAAACAGAGCAGTTTTCGGTTGCCTTACCAATGCCATAGCTCCTCTGCCGATTGCACTAGAGAGCTGTTGAATGGCTCAAACAGATCGGCCAGTCTTCTAGTCTGCACTCGAAAAAAATTTTGATTGGGGGTGTGGATTTTTTGTGAGTGACGTCATAAGTGAAGTAGTTTTTGAGTCATTTTGGCTCATGTTTCCTGGCCTAGGGCCCAACTGCTAGGTCAAAGTATTTCACTGAAGTTTTCATTGGACACTAGGCTCAAGTCCAAGTCTTTTGAGCCTTTGATCAAGTTTCTAGCGTTTCTGGTTAAAAGTTATGATCTAAAATAAACAAATTAATTAATTAGCAAATTAGTCAAATATTTTTATTAGTTTAGATCACAGATTTTGAACCCGAAAACCTAGCAAGTCATCCAAAGTATCAAAAGAATCAGATTGTTGCCTAGCTTCCAATGAAAACTGCAGTGAAATACTACCATGTGATGGTTGGCGCCCAGGGCCAGGTAAAGTGGGCCAAGGTGGCCTAAAAGTCCTCCACTTATGACATCACTCACAAAAATCCGCACCCTCCAACCAAAAAATTTTTTTCGAGTGTAGACTAGAAGACTTGCCGCATCTTTTGACACTTCGACCAGGTCCGTAGCACTTACCGAACAGGAGAAATTCCCGCGCAAAGCCACGTGCGTTTCAGTGTTTTTTTTGGAAATCCTCAAAAGCGGCCAGACACCAAAGTGTTAATTGACATTACTTTTGGAAAAGTAGGCTACATTGCACTCAGCATGTAATTTGCTGACACCCCTGCTCTCCCCTGATTCATTGAAGTCTTTACAGTGACAGTTATTGTGCTGTTTTTCACAACTATCTCTCGATAATAAGGTATTCTTAAAAATTGTGTACGTTTATTTTCTTTCAGGGTTTACAAACAACTTACTGAATAACTTTCAAAAGTATAAGATGATAATAGCTCAAAATCCGAGCCACAAATTTGGTAAAATTAACACACACACTTCTTGGTATAAGGTCCCACTTAGCTCTAGCCAGGGCTGCAAAATGAGCTGATATTTTCAGGGAGGAATGATGGAACTTGTTGCTGTACCTAACAACTAACTATGCTTTTGAAATTTCATGGGGGCAGTTGCTCAGTTGCCCCCCCTCTTTCAGGCCTGGCTCCAGTTAACTGCTTAAATTAATGTGGACAAAATATCTTGCGTAGCTTACTATAAAGCAATAGTCATTGCCGAGAAAAGCATGTTTGTTACATTAGCTTACACAAGTCAAGCTAGAGCAATGGGTCCCAACCTTTCCTTACATGCAGATCCCTGACTGCTGCATGTAGTGTGAAAAGAGTACATGATCACGCAATGGTCACCTGATCAACATTCCAAACAAACTGGTGGAAAAAGACGTACAATTCATGAATTCAAACTCTCTGATAGATGCGGTTTTAAAACCTGAGAAAAGTTAATATATTGAGATAAAGCTACATTATATGTGAGACAATGTGATTGTTCTTCAAGAGAACTCATCTGGTTTACCCTATCATGGTGGTACACCCCTGAAAAATTCTGGTACACTCTTGGGTGTACGATACACCCTGTTGAAAAGCACTGCTAGACCAGGGGTGGGAACCTGAGGCCCGTGGGCCAAATGCAGTCCACATAAACATTTGGTATGGCCTGCATCAGAGTTTCCATTACCCAATTTAGAGTACAACATCGCATCGAAATGAAGCTCCGTGATAAGCAGGCACTTAGACAGTATGTCAAGAGAAGCCTCTATCCTTCATAGTTAGATATACAGTAGACAGAATTTTAGGACAAATGGATTGTTTTTTGCGGCCCACTAGCAATAACCCACAAATTATACAGCCCGTGATAGTAAATAGGTTCCCCACCCCTGATCTAGACTGAGGTTTTCTGGCAACAAATGATTTCAGTGGAATGAACTAACAATTGCATTTCTCAATGCTCAAAATAGAAAGAATGCAATATCAGTAAATTTTTCTACTAGCAGATGTTGCAAGAAAGACTTAGATATCAGCAATTTGAAACACATATCATAGTGCATGAAGTTTCTATCAGTTATGTACAGCTATGAACTAGTAGCAGTCTCTAACCAAGACACTACAGAAATATTTTTTTCTGACACAGTAAAATTATCCCATGCATAGAACAATACAAAGACTTGCAAAACAGAGTCATTGTGCTCTTGATTTAATCAAGCAAGAACAAGCAACAAGACTTTCAATATTGCAAAATCAGTGATTAACCCTTGAAGGCCACAAAGCCACATTTGTGGCTTGGTCTTTGACCAATCATAACTTGTCAAACCATCTAAAGAAGCAGAAAGTCTCCTTGGTTCGATTTAACAAATTCGGGCACTTTTGGGTATGAAAATTGTTGTGTGGCCACATGAATTGTGGAATATTGTTGGCGGGCTGCTGTCTTTGTCTTCCAAACAAAAACAAGGAGAGAAAACTATGTCAATGAGTGACAGAGACTTCTCTTGAATTACTGTTTTTGTGTCTGCTTGTCATGGAGTTTTGTTTTGACACAATATTGCGTTCTAACTTGGGTAACAAAAAATCCTGATGCGAGCCAATTAAATGTTCACGTGGATTGCAGGTTCCCCACCCCTGCCCTAGGGAACTTAGGGCAACGCTGTTTGCATAGGACCAAAGGATCTGGATGACCACCAGTATTGGAAGAGATAGTCAAAAAAGTTAAAGAAGCACGTCTGCCAAACCACTAAAGTTTTACCTGGAAACATTGATTCCTAAAACAGGCACTTTGGGTCATTAGGAAATGCTTATGAATAACGCCATATCAGCTGCAACTCAAACAAACTGTAGCTGTGTCAGGTCCAAATGTGTACTGCCCCTGGTGTTTTTTATGGAATTCTCCAACGAATCCATTCTGTACAGTCTTCAACTACGTTACAGCCTAATCTAATGCACAAAATGCTTTTTCTATCAAAGTNAATGCCATTACTATATAATGTGCATGAAAAGATAATTGCACTANGCATGAAATTTTGATTTGTTGCTACAAATGCTGTTAANATCTGAGATTATTTGAAACAAAATTGGNCAAGCTAATGGATTGTGTAATGATAAAAGATATTTTTTAACACCCTGTATTTTAGTTTCAAATGAAGTGTAAGAATTTTGTAGGTTTTCATTTGTGATGATTTTCGTTGACCTCATCTGCCTCTCACTCATCTATACATTTAGTTATTGAATGCTACACATATTTGTGGGAAGTTGCTGGAGCAACTGTTATAAGAGATCTCATCATACAGCACTTTGTGATTCCTAGTGGCATTGACTTACTGTGCTGTCTCCACTTATCTTGCATCCAAGCCAGGCCAGTAATATTATCATGCTGCCTAGTCTTTCACAGACATGTGGGTTTAGCTAGCACAGTGGTTCTCAAACTTTCATGAGCCGTGGCCCCCTTCTAAGTTTAACTGGCGAGTACTTGATATATCGTGGCACTTTGGTTATGTAATATCACAGCAACGCTACCTAGCGAAGGCCTCTGCTCATGGCCTCCAGAGAACTGCTCTGTGGCCCTCAAAGGGGGCCAGGGCCCCGTTAGAGAAACCCTGAGCTAGCAGAACCTGCCTCACCTATCTTTCATGGATTTGATTGAAACATTTAATCATGTTTTTGTTGGGTTGAACTGTATAATGTTAGTGATACAGCTGATCATACAGTTATGGATTATTTCAAATATTCAAAGCCAGATGCAACGGCAATCATTTATGATAAGTTTAGTGTGAATAACATGTTGTTTGTTTTCAGATCCAGTTTCTGCTTTCATGGAAAACTCCACTGCTTTCAAAATATTTTTGATGAGTAACTTATCTCTGTCATCTCAAGCAGTTGATTTTCTCTTGGATAGTGAAGTGTCTCCTTTTCAGGTATGGCAAAATGGTGCGTGTTTTGCTTTACTTTTTAGTGAGTATTGTTTTGCCTTGAAGCCATTGCCAGTTTTTTCAACCTCAGAGCATTTACTGCGTGATTTTTAAACAAAGAAACATGTCACCCTATCTTGTTTTTTTTGCCTTGCAATGTGTTGATGCAAATTGGTGTTGAATGATCACAGGGAGTCACAAGAGAGTTGGGTTATTGTTTATCCTGTTTCGGAAATGGTGTGTGGTAGCCATAGTTTGTAACGTAAAGTTTTAGTAGCAATAGTGGCATTTTCAGCATATTGCACATCAATGAAGATGTGCCTTGAAGTTATTGAAGCTAGATCGGGGTTGGCCTTGTACTTTGGAAGAAGTCTAAAAAAACCTATTTAACGCCAAACTTTGTTTTGTCTGCAGGCTGCCATATTGCCACAGGCACTTGGCCAGAGAATTGTTGTGTGCAATGCCGTAGTATTTGGTATGTTTATGCAGTCTCCGGTATCTGGTTCTCCAAACATCTCAACTGTGTCATCTGAACTGTGCAACTTAACGAATGCTCAATTGGATATTTTATCAGGTTATGCTGTGCAAACCATCAATGCAACAGCACAGGTTTGTTGCGCACAGCACAGTTTGCGCATTGTAAAAAAGTAAATCCGACTTGTGATGTTTTCAACTCAGTTTTTTTGTCTATTGAGAAGTCGTACCAACGTGAAGTTTTGAAGAAACTTCATACTCAAGTTTAGTGCACTGTCTTTTTATTAACTGAATCATTTAAAGTCTTTTCCTGAACGATGTAATCACACTTGACCGAAAACCTCTTTTGGTAAAAATTACGAAAGGGTGCTCCTGCTGACAAAATGTCATTAAAACAGCGCTATCAGTTTACTCGTTATGCAAAACAGTTTGCTAACATTCGATACGTTGGAAACTGGCATTGACATGTTTTAACTGTTTACTACAGTAGTAAGCGCTTTATCAAATTAAGCCGAAACATTCTTTTTTGAACTGTCCAGTAAGTAAACAATCATTGATGGTACGCATGAACCTTTTCGCTTCGCAGACCAGTGCCTTCAGGTATTTAGCTCGAACAGTTGGGAATCTTATTTGGGTTAAGTGGTTTAGAACTTGATTCCTTGCTTCTTTAGTTTTGCTGCAAACTTTCGAGGAATCAGCCGACTCGGCTCTGCTTTCATGACTTTGCGATTATTCGGACTTGCACATGTCTGTTTTCAAGTAACGAAAGGCGACAAAAGTCTAATCAGCCAGCAATATTTTTTAAATAGGAGATTTCTTGTAACACTACACATCCTCAGTCCTGATGAACAAGTTTTGTTGTAGTTGCTTGCGGCATTTGCCGATTAAATCTTTATCTTTAAAGCTTCTCTTGGCAGATTTTTTTGCCAATTACTTTAATGCGGTTGGCATTAACCCTAGCCGTTCGTATTATGTATTTAAAATTTTTTTTATGTGTTTGTATCACAAGTACCTATGGAACTTGGTGAATGTTGTTAGTATTTGTTGCCCATCTTTTTACAAACCATGTGCTGATTGCGCAAACCCTAAACTTGGTAAGAAGTTTTCCTGGATGAGGTAATTGCTAGTCGTTAAGCAAGATATTTATTCAAGTTTCATTGTAGACTTCAGTTCCGTTATGCAGCTTCTAGCAGCTGAATGCAGAACGCGAGATGCAAGAATGTGAAAAAAATCCATTTGCAATATTCAATACAGGCCACATCTGATCTCAACCCTACCCTTTCAACGCTCGACCCAGAAATATTGAATTCGCTTGGAAGGCTCGCTAGTTACCAAAGAGAGCTTCAAAGTATTCGGGATCCATTAAGTGAACTTTTAAGCGCTGTAGGCCAAGGATCGGATGGCAGTACATTGATGGCGTCTGTCTTGGGATTCGACATTTCCTCACCCAACGCTGTAAATGTAAGAAATATGTTGACCCATCTAAGTTTGGTTCCGTATAAAAATGCCGTTTCATTGAAGCCTTTGGCACAGAATTGGGAGACCGCCGTGGTTTTATTCTGACAGGAATTTTGTGGGCATCCAGAAAACAAAAGCACGGTGATAAGCGCATTCGTATCAGGATCTTCAGGAAATGCTTCGTCCAACTTGACTGACTTCGTAACTGCAAACGTTGCCAATGAAACGTAAGCTTGGCGCAAACAAATCAACGTCGTACGGCTGACGCCCCAAAATCGAAGGGACTGCATGTGTTTTCCGTTAANTACGCTGCTGATGTCTTGAAATGAACAACCGTTTCTACTAAAATAAAATCGCTATGGTGATGCTACGGACGAAATAGTTGTTCCAAGTATTCTGGGGCAGACGTACCTAACGTTATAGGCTTGTTTGCGAGTTAGGTGATACTTCTTACGTAATTCTTACTTTCGAAGTTGGATTGAGCTCTTGACTTCCATGATTTTGAAATGGCTTTTTAAAAAATTTTTATGTTTTACGGTTAAAAATTTATTACATTTCAGGGACACAGTCACGTTTTGTCAGAACCTGATCGAAATATTCGAGAACAACTCTGAGCTGCAATTTATTTGGGATACTGTCAAACCAATATTGCTGGGTATGGAGTCAGTTGCGTTTGTTTCCGGTTGAATTGGTCACGTAAAGGTTTGCCTGGGACTGCACGAAATGTCACGCTTCGTTTTTTATTATTATTCAGGGAAGATCCCGTATTCTCCTCATACACCGTTAGTCAAATCAATCATAAAAGAAGCCAACGTCACGTTCGAATCGATTGAATTTATTCGGTCTGTTGGTGAGACATGGCGCTCTACCACCGGACCGGCGCTTTACCGAAACCTGGAATCTGGCAATGTCACGACCTTTCTGCGGGTGAGGTTCAAAGATCGTTTGCGGTTTGAAAGGTCGGACAAGATTTTAACGCAACACTTACTATGAACGACAAGTAAATGAAACGCTAGCAGTACTTCTTGTTTGGCTTCCAGAACTTTTTCCAAAGTTAGCTAGACGTTCGTTGATGACGGCTCTTTTAATGAAACGAAGCCTCAGTCGCGTGTATTTTGCAGGGAGTTAACCAGTGTTTTGTCCAAACTGCCCTCGTGCATCCACACCCCAATTGATCACCATTATCCTCAATGTTATTAAAACGCCTGGTGTTTGTTTGGAGGCATTAGGATATGGTTAGTGAAAAATTGAGTATTGGATTTATGCGATAGCAACCACGACTGCAGTTTCGCAAGCCTGGCTCCTGAAACAAGTCATCTTTCTAGGAACTAAAGGAAGGTTAAAACTAGCAATGCGTACTTTTTCCTCCAAGCAACTGCAACGATGCAGCAAATGTGCTTCGCAAACTCTACATGGCAATTTTTCAGGAATTCCTGAATACAACGCGAGGGACAAACTTTGTTAAAACCGCGCTGAACTACACTGATGCACAAGTCGCTCAATTGAGAAACTTGCTGTCGAATGAAGATAATCCCAACGATAACGTTACTACCTGGAAGGACTTCTTTCGTCAATTCGACGGCGCAGTGCGTCTTGTGACAAAGGTTCGTTCTGCCGCGGTACGGCATGGCAGCTGTGTGATAAAAGTTAATAACTTGACATTGGCAAACAGACGGTTGTGCAAATTGTCATTGGCAAACAAAGACGAACCTACTGGCCTCTGCTGTATAGTCGCTTGTTTGTGTGTTGTTTTATACATTGCGGCTTTGGTTGATAGGTCATCAATCATGATGCATTAGCATCAGCCTGTATGCACGTTCATTATCTTGCTCCGTGCAACAACTCGATTCATTAAAGTTGTGCCCAGGCTATCATTTACACGTTTTTGTCCGCGCGTTTGATCGCTTTATCAAAATTTGGACATGAGCATGTCCTCGTGCTGGTTTCGATATCTGGTTTATTCTGAGGCCCCACTTATAAGCAAAGTGCATCACGCATGATGTTGTCAAAATGACGCACAGAACCACTTCCGCTCTTGTCCTCTTAATCACGTTTTAAAAATATTTTTGGCTGGAGTTTTGATTTATGGCAGTCACGTGACCGCTACTGACATTTGGTACAGTGAAATCTATTGTGGTTTTATTATGTTGTAAATGTAATCTTTGCAAGACGTTGCTGCTTATTTAAGTTTGTCAATGATTGACTCCGAAATTGTTTGCGAGTAAAGTATAGCCAGCAAGTAAATATTCTGAGAAAGGTAAGACTTCTACTTTTTGTGAAACCCATCAAAATCAACAGTTTTCTCCGAAATTCAAAACTTTGTCGGGTCTAGCCAACAGTTCGTGGATAGACTTTTGTTTTAAAATGAAGCCTGATATCTTGCGTAGGTACGTACTTGTACGGATGTAGTAAATAAATTCGTCATCCCTTTTACTTTTCAAGAAACTGTGCGCCTTTGTTTTGCCAAGCAGTGTACGTCACATATCCCTTTCGTAAAACTTTTACTGCAGTAAAATCTGAAGCCACCAACGCTGCTGACCTTTCGTCTGATTTTATGTAGCGCATGAAATGCGCTTATATTCACTTACTGCAAATAACATAATAAAACAAACTGAACCTCAACCTAGGTTTATTTATTTTCATGGGCATCGCAGCGAGCAGAAGGCACGTTTTCTTCCTCGGGTGAAGCAAGAACATCAAAGGGTTGTTGCAAATGTTGATCGACCACATCTCAGTCAAATATAATAAATTTGTGAAATCTTACGCTATTGATGAAAATTCATCTGAAGTTCGGCCTTGAAAAAATGACTGACGGCCCATATTCATTTTATATTGCTCAGCTGCTGGAATGCGTTGAACTGAACAAATTCCAACCATATGAGACGGAAACCGAGCTTGTCCAAGCTTCCCTCGACCTTATCAACAACAAAACTTTGTGGGGAGGTAAATGCAGTTGCTACGCCTTCAGTATAAAGTAACGCAACAGACTTAATGCTGGTGCGCCTATTTCGAATTACCCTGTCCGAAAAAGTTGCTTTACAGTGATGAGTTTTTCTCTGAAGGGTGATAATTTGAAAGAGTTTAATTTATTTCGCCAGCTTACCGACAGTTAAAATGTTGGCCTTGTGTTTTCTCCATTTAAATGCAGGTATCGTTTTTCTGTCTCCTTCGAACTCAAGCACGTACATGCCAGAAGTGGTCAAGTACAAAATCCGACAGGATTCCGGTGCAGTCACTTGGACAAATAATGTGCAAAGATAGTAAGCTGCTACCATTACTTAAAGAAGTTTGTTCTGCTTCTTGTGAATTGTACCAGGCGTTCTTCCGCCCGGAGCGGTTTTCAGAACTAACCACTAGTTCCTCTTTCTATCTGGTACAAATTCCAGCTGTGACGCTGCGCAATCTCAACACTTCTGCCTTTTCGTGTAGTGTGCGTGATTCTCTGAAAGGCTTTAATTTGCGTGATTCATACATTTCAATTGATGCCATCCACAACCTTCGTTGGAAACTGATAACCGCTGTAATGTACTCTCCTTTTTGCCGAATTTGTCACTTTGATAGTGAATCACTTCGTTCGATGTGCTTGACTGCATAGTGCATGACCTGCTCAGTCGTAAATACGTTGCATTGGTGCAATAAGCAAATGAACCGGTTTGAGAGTTACTGAATTTTACACTATTTACCCCTTGACGCAACAACCATAAAAAATTTCCCTGGTTTGAATGCAGCACTTGTGAAACAGCATGGTGATGTGAAAACAAATGTGTAATATCCTTTCAGCAGTTTGATTGTTCTCGGTTTTTTCATGTTACAACTAACTAGTGCATGTGCGTGGCATTTATTTGCCGGTTGACGTTGTTAAAGGCGTGCTAAAAGTTCCATTAAAAATTATTCCAGTGGAAGGCGTTGATTAGCGTCACACTTTCGTTTGTTTAATCCAGTCCTACAGCATGCTTTGAAATTGTGGGCTTTTGCTCTCACGATTTTACGTACACTCAGCTTTTACACGGGTAACCAGAAGTTTGAGGTGAGTTTGAAGCCGCGACTGTCTTGACTCTCGTACCATTCGTCTACAAACCGTGACCAACGAGTGCGTGCCTGAACATGTGTTGCAGGTTGTTTAAGTTCAGTATTCAACCGCCGTCGATATTCGTCACTTCCACAAATCTTACTTATAAAAATAACCAAGCAGTTCACCAAAGAAATTCAAACCGTTTCTAGTGATTGGAAGAAAATACCAGCCCGTGAAATACCTTTAATAAACGAAGCTCCGGTATACCGGAAATTAGGGCTCCGGAGCCGGAGCGCCAGAGTTGGACATTCTCCCTGGAACCGGAGCTTAAATCAAAAATCAGAAGGAGCCGGAGCTTAGTTCAAAATTTAGGACCGGAGCCGAAGTTATGGTCATTTGAGAGGTAGCTCCGGGTCCCTTCCCAGATACTAACGGTTTTGCCAAATAAACTTTTTACTTCACCTAAAACAGTGCTCTTTATAGCACACTAACTGTGACACCTACGATTAGGACACCAGGCTGCAACAATGGATCTGCAAGCCTTTGATGTTTCCTTGGTTTAATAATCGATAAAGCTGTGACATCGTAGCTGGCAGGCGTGGCGTTACTAATTGAACAATGGTTCTCAAACACTGTTCCAACCATGAAAAAAGAGCTGATAAAGCCGGATCCACACTTCTGGAAAGTAGGTGCTCTGGAGCCGGAACCACGTTCATGAAAAGAAGAGCTCCGGAGCTGTGTCATTTTTACGACGGCTCCACCGCCGCCCTGCAGTAAACCGTCATCATCGCAAACCATTTGACATTTACAGTAAATGCAGTTGAACCGTTGTTTATAGCAAGTAATTGCGGGAAAATGCTTTGCAACTTTCAAGAAATTGTCATCACTAGCTGTCATCAGTTAAACCTTTTGCTTCACGAAGACACTCATTCCAATCAAGTTTAAATTGACAACGTTATGTCCTTTTCTTTGACGGCAGTGGTTCCCAAACTGGGGGTAAATTACCCCCCCGTGGGTATTGGGTAATATGCGATTCTTCGGAGGGTAACGCATAACCAAAACCACATTGTTGTTCTGTATTATGAGCGATCACTCCAAACGAAATTTTCGACCTGAAATGCGAAAATCTTTTATTGAGGGCAGTAAGACATAATCGCTACCTTGATTTGGGTAACGGCTCCAACAAGTTTGGGAACCACTTCTCTAAGGCCAAGCAATCTGTCTGGAAATTCTCAAAAGCACAAATTTATCCCAAACTTTGACAAACAAAAATGTGCAAGTTTTTACAAATTTGATTATTCTTTTGAAATTAAGTTTTCATTTAAGTTTAGTCTGCGTGATGAACTTCATCCTGACAAATAATCTGGACAGTTTGGTATTTGTGAAGAGACAACTGGTTGGAATATTACAGATTTAATCCTCTGTCTAAATCAAGGGTCACCAACGTGATGCCCGCGGTCACAAGGTCGCCCGCAAGGACCATGTGCGTCGCCCGCAAGCCTGTTCTAAAAAGTAACATTAGCATGATCAATGTCTTCACATAAACAAATATCAATACGAAAATAGTTGAAGGTAAATTGAGCAAAATTTTTATTTCAGAAGTGTGTAGCCCTTCGCATTAATCGGTACACAGGAAGTAGCTCGTAGTTTCAAAAAGGTTGGTGACCCCTGATCTAATTGCTTGCTATTATTTCATCGCTTACAGAACGTTTCTAGTGATTCATACGCTGACCTTGCTAATATAGCAGCCTGTAGTGCACCGTACTGCAGTCTGAAAGCGTTTGTTTTCTTGATTAATTCGACTGGGCAACTGATAGCGCAACGAACTAACTGCAATTTTGCACAGTAACACTAACTTAACTTCACTGAAGATATATCTTCGCCATGTCACGTTCTACTTGGTCACACTCTCATAACCAGCACTTTTCAAAAAGCACCGCGACACGTTGGTTCTAATGCTGGGGTGGGCAATTAATTTGGCGCGGGGGCCACTTCGAGAAGCCCGCGCATCTTCTAATGCAAATAGAGGCAAGTCGATGGAAATAAAAGCAAGTCTCGGTTCAAGGTACCGTCAGCACTAACGTTTGCGATGATAAATTAAAGGAACTTTAAGATTTGAATATTTTTCCTGAATGTTTTCACGAGCCACTAAAAACGCTGTGGCGGGCCACATGTGGCCCGCGGGCCGCTTATTGCCCACTCCTGTTCCAATGTAAGTATTTACATTTAAGCAAGGGAGTCAAGCTTTTGGAGAAAATAAAGTCTGCAGTCGCTGACGTGATCAAGCCTTGAAATTGTCAATTACGCGACCTCGCTTGATCGCACTTATGAGTTGACTGGTAACAAATGTTCCGACTGCAGTGATTCTTCACCAATTTCGTTGCTTCTGTGTTACACAAATCACGCGTGTATGGTAATTTTTACAGCACGATCGCGTGCAGTTCTTGATGAGGGGAAGCGATTTATGCGGAATCACCATTTTGTGTTTGAATCACGATGCAGTTTCTTCGCTAATTTTAGTGCCTACTGTAATTATGCTTTGTGATATACATTTTTCAAATTATTTGAAAGCGTGGGGGGTTCTGACTTTTGTCGAGCTCCCCACGTGGCTTCATTCGTGATTAATTTGAATGTTGTTTGTGGTGACGTAATTCTTTGCTATGGCAATTGTCAGTTTCTGGCGCCCCGGAGCGGAAGCAGGTTTACGAAGAGTGAAGTATTATGTCAGTGGCTTTGTGCATTTGCAAGACCTGATTGAGTCTGCCTTTCTTCGCCTTGCTGGTGGCAGACACAGTCAACAGCTTTACGACCCACTCGGCAGTCATCTACAGCTAATGCCATATCCTTGTCACACGATAGACAGGTGATTTTCAAAAGCGTTTGTTCGCAAAAACAACAGTGGCTTGTCACGTTGCGGCCAATGTGAAATTGTGACGTACAGCGCGTTGCTGCATTTGGCGCAGCGTGCGATCTGCCTGGAAGCAAGGCCTAGAAAAATTTATGAGGACTTGCTGGAAGAAACCACCCACCGTCGAGCTGCGCGCTCTGCGCCAGTCGAGCTGCTGTTGTTTTTTAGTTTTATTGTGTGTGTTTTACGTTGTATGGTTTTTCAGTGCTTGGAAACCTGACGCTTATGACGACGCGAGCTCAATCACAATGGGTTATTACACCAATGGATATCTATTTTTACAAGATATTGTTGAAACCGCTGTTGCCAAATCAGTGGCTGGGATGCTGATTGGCGGAGGCGGTACCATTAGTGTCAGCAATTATCCCGGAAGCTACATGCAGCAGTTTCCTTACCCATGTTACACATATGATGAGTAAGAAAACGGGTGCAGTGCAATCTAAAACCTTCAATTTGCCATGGGCGCGAGTGACAGTGCAATTCAAAGTCAGCTATAATTGGCATGCTGTGCCCATCAATTTTTACGGTTTGCAAGAATAATAATCCACTGCCGTTTCGTAGAGTCAGGATAAATTTAAAGCGTAATGCACACTTGGGTTGTCCACGGATGTGTTTCAAAAACGGCATCAGTTTTGCTAATGTTGTGTTTGCTAAAGCAAGCTCCACAAAAACAGCCTCGCCGTAATTTTAACTGTGCCTCCGAATCAAAATAACTTCTATTAGGCGTAAAATGACACAAAGTACACGTGTGGTATGCAACTTCTGCGATTTAATCATCGTGGAAATAATTCTGCGTTTTCACATTTGCGCGAATGAAATTACTGTAGTTAAAAGTTTTTGTTGCGGTACTCGTTGTGTTCTGTGCATTTGTCAATTCTTGTAAATCACGTCACGAGCATCATTTTTTTTTAAAGTGAAAAAATTACGTCGAAACTATATGTTACTTTGAGATGATCTGCGCAATGGTTTTGTTTAGGTGAAATGAGCATAGCGTTTGGTTCTGGAACATCAATTTTTATCGTGCTTTGAATTATCGCAGTACAAAAGATAACTTCTGCTGATTGGCTGTTGCAATGCTGTCGTGTTTAATTGCACCTGTTCAAGCTTAAAGTACTAGTGCAAGAATTTCTGATTTTTATGAACAGGATGTTGTTCAGCTGGTAGAACTGAAAGTACTCGGTATGACACCATTACAAGCGCAAAAGTATCCGTAGTTCATTAACATTTTTAATAGTTGGATTCTAATGATTTTCATAAGCGGTATTGGTGTAACGCAGGTCTGCACAACTCAGAAAGCGTGAAGGGCCAAATTGATCAACATAAATTCGCCGTGGGCCGCAAAAGTCTATTTTGTTGTAGTGTGGAAGAAATTCTGAAAGAACAATTAATTATCCCAAGTCGGGCTGTTGCAACATTTTCTGCAACTGAGAAAGTTCTTGCGGGCCGCATGTTGTGCAAGTCTGATGTAAAGTTGATTCTGTAGCAATCTTATGACTAGAAGCCTACATTTTTACCACTTGATGAGAGCATATTTTTGGCCAAAGAGACAATTAACTATCATCTATTTCCCTGTGTAAGGATAACTACATAACCAAAATGAACATTTAAGATTTAAGTGAGCATCCGCGATCTGCATGTTGAGTAGGCCTGCTGATAAAAATGTGCACAGTTCCACTTGTGAATGAGTTTACCAAGCTTAGACAAAAATAACTTTGCGTTTTCAAAGTAGTGAACCGCGGTGAAGCAAAATGTATCTTTGTGTGTCGTGTACTTACGACGTTTTGGTGCCACCATTAACTAGCACAAATCTTTCATAGATTCCTTGAATATCTTTCAACGATTCTATCTTTGATCATGACCCTCGCTTGGATTTATTCTGTTTGCATCATAATCAAAAGTGTTGTCTACGAAAAGGAACAACGCCTGAAAGAGGTACGACAAAGATAATTTTCAGTCAGCGAAGCGAAGGATCAGTATCATCTTGCTGAATGCCGGCTCAGTTTTTTGGTCATTGTGTTGGTCCCTATGCGACTTTGGTTTGCGCATTGGATGCAGAGCAGGCTGTGCTATAAGTGTGTAGCCAGGCATTTGATGTTTGGTGCGTTTATGTGTAATTATCAAAAGTACTTGATAAAACAGTAGGTTTGTCAAGAAGTTCCGCAACTGAGCGATGCGCGTTCGTCGTAACATGTGCTACTGTTTCCACAGGTTATGAAGATGATGGGATTGAGCAATGGCGTTCACTGGGTGGCTTGGTTCATAAATTCCTTTGTTGTCATGTTTTTGTCGATCATTCTCATGCTTATTGTTCTCAAGGTATGGAGAAAAAACGCGCGTTTGTGTTGTTCGTTGAGCAAGTTGGTGTCGGTCGACTTTTTGTGCCGCGTTAATATTAAAGGCGTTGCTGATCGGAAAGAAATAATCGGATCGTGAACTCCAAGGCTTGTATTGACGCTATTTGCCGTTTTTGCGAACATTTTTAAATTGTGGAATGGCGATCAATAGACGTAAGCTGGTTGGTGTGGGTGTGTTTTACATACAACTAATTAAGGCAACACCATCCTAACAGGCTGGAGCAATCACACCGTTCAGCAACATGTTCATCGTCTTGTTGTGGTTGTGCTCCTTCGCCATTGCCACCATCATGCAGTGCTTTTTGATCAGCTGTTTCTTCTCCAGGTGATTTCCGTTTTGTGACCTGAGTGCTTGTTTTTGCAACTCTGAACTTCATCACTGCCATAATTGGAGTAAAGGTTGTTGTTCAGCGGAGTTGCCATCGTTGAAATCTGTGTCGTTTCTTACAGAGCCAACTTGGCGGCAGCGTGTGGCGGAATCTTGTACTTCTTGTTTTACATTCCATACACGATGGTGGTTGCTTGGGGCAGTCAAATGACATTGTCGTTGAAGCTGGTTGCTGTGAGTGAAAACTGTCAGCTGCCACTTGAGATATGTTGTCGGTGTTGTGCGTGCGTAGATTAATCTGATAGTTTACGAATTATTTTTTATTTGTTCAGGTTAGACTGCTATGTGTGCTTCTATCAAGCGACGTTGGCGCGCTTTTTATTTGCGTTAAGACTTCTAATTGCGTTTCTGCCATGCGTTTCTCTATACCAGTGGTTCCCAAACTTTTTTGTCCGCGGAACACCGCCAGCATATATCTTAAGTGGACAAGGAGCCCCCGCCAGAACTGCCAAGTAAACCTAAACGCTATTTCCACCCAAATTCCCGTTATTAAGCTAGATAGAACGATATAGCGGCTGCCACACGCCCAAAGGATTAAAGGGCGTATCAGCAGTTTTGGAAAGTATAGCTCGTGGAACCGTTTAGGTTTGTTTATGGAACCCTGGGGTTCCGCGGAACCCACTTTGGGAATCGCTGCTCTATACGTACGGATTGCAAAAGAGATGTGTTTTTTTTCAGTGCTTACTGTCTAACGTTGCTTTCGGATACGGCGCCGGGTACATATCCAGTTACGAGATGTCTGGCGACGGAATCCAGTTTTCCAACTGGCTTTCCAGCCCTGAGCCCGCCGATGAACTGAACTTTCTAATTTCGATGATTATGATGTTGGT
>JGI24159J19872_10004237_pt1 | contig 18235 bp, 17 predicted proteins | sample Ectturendosymbi4_FD_19872 | JGI IMG/M metagenome (IMG submission 19872) | reverse complement strand
GAGCACTGAGTGTGTTTTACTCCCTGTTTTGACGCGTTGCCGGATATTTTTGCAGTCATGAACTGCTCTGTCTTAGGAGACCGCTGGCAATTTATTTTCATTGCAGTGGCACATTGTAGCCTACAACAGCGAGTAAAGAGAGTGCGTGTAGAATAATATGCATAGGGACACTGGAGAATGGAGGCATGGCGAGGCCATTTCCCTTCTGCCCCTTCAAAAGAGTGGCAACGAGGCGGAGATGCCTTTTCATCATACGTGTAGGAGCAGGCAAATGTGTGGGGTGCGAAGGATTTTTGCCGAATTTCCCCAAACTTGCCCGAAAAGTTTTTTGTGCAACTTTTGCCATTTTGGTGTTACCTCCAGAAAGGTCTTCATATGTTTTTTTAACTTTGGACGCCATTTTTACCCGCATTTTCAGGGCTTTTTCCCAGATTTTCAGCAAATCAAAACTTTTCGGGGTGCGCTTGCAATCCCTGCACCCCCATCTCCAACACCACTGATTTTCATTTCAAGGTTTATCAAGATCGGATTGAAACAAATTTATTGCAACTATTCCGGCACCCAGAAAATTCAGAATAATTTTCTAAAATTTATGTTATTATTTTTGAGGTCATCATTGTTGATGATTAGAAACAAGCGTATTGGTAAAAATTTTTTGTTTGTTATAAGTTTCCACTGACCTCAACCGTTTTACTGCTTCCCCTCGCTACAGCTGCTCCGGCGTCCTGAATATCCATGTTGTGTCAACAAAATTCGCCAAAATGTTGGTTTGCAAACGTGAATATGACGTTATATTGTGACGTCACAAACAGCGTGTATCCAGTAACAATGACCACCATACGCTACTGCTCAATACTAAAATTTGGTAGGGGGCATCCAATCAAGCAATCGCCCCAGGCATCACGAAACCTCTGCACGCCACTGCATGGGGCAACAACCTGTTAATGAAAGTATCACGTAGCATTTCTTGTTTGTACTATTCGGCTCGAATCGGCTGTAACCGCCCTGAAGTTACAGTGCTTACTCAGCTTGCGAAGAGTTTGCAGAAATTCGTCAAGACTTTGACCTTGTTGCTGCTTAGTTGCAGGGAGCCCTGTCCTGCGCCAATGCTTCCATTCCTTTAGATGCACTGTACAGTAGTTGAGCTCGAATCCAGATCTAGGCGAGAGGTTTTCATAACTTTATCCATATCAGCTATTCAGTTAAATGATTGTAATGAAACCGATTTGCCGCATAGAAATGTGGCTTTAATTAACTGAGAACCTTTGCAAACGTAACCGTCTGCAAACACAACATACATGTAAATCACACATCAACTGAGGGCATACAATGCGACAAATATCAACAAAGCTGCACCACGACCAGCAATCAGCGATGAACAGTCGCACTGCGTTGAACTGTAATCAACCGTAATGCACATGTTGCCTTCGGCAGAGGCACATCAGTCGTATGTAACTCAAAGTCACAAAATAACTCAAAATCACCACATTAACCGTACATGTTCTTCCGTCATGATGTTTGCGTATTGTTGCCATTGTGTATAGCCAAACCTCGTGAAATTATAATGCTCTGAAGCAGACGCCACATATGGTATTCAAATTCATGCACACCAAAAATAACCAACATCAGAAATGAACAGAAGGCAAGACCACCAACGGAGGGAAGCATCAAATATGAGGAGCCACTTTTGTGGAAGATAACTTGTTTACTGGTGATGAAGCACGACGATTCCTCCATCGTATTCACTATCGGACTCAGGGATGCCAGAAAGTGCCAATTTGGCAAATATTGCAAAAAATTACTGTTTTCCAAACTTCTTTTGGCAATATTTTATGCCGAAATGTTGCCATTTTGTGAAATACCAATTGCTAGTATTGACAAAACAACCCAATTTTAATTATTTGTCAAATGAATACTGAAATTTGAGAGAGAAAATACAGCTCAACATTAATCGTTGTGAATCTTCTAAAAATGCACCAAATATCATGTCTGAACACGATTATTACTTGCAGAATTGCTGTAATCATTGCAGTGTCACATTTCATTCACAATCGCTCTTAACTGCGCATTTATTTTAAAATTAACTTGATATTACGGTGTTTCAAGTCTTGCTAGGCTTAGGTTTGTGTGCGTTTAAAGCAGGCCTGCACAACACTTGACCCGCGGGCCGCAGGTGACTCCTCGGAGCTTTTCTTGAGACCCGAGCAGGGGCGTAACGAGGTTAGATGGCGCCCGGGGCAAGAAGCAAGTTCGGCGCCCCCATTTTCGAATTTGAGGTCATTAGGAAGCAAATGTACGGTATTGAAGAAAGCACTTGTGACATTGTTGGGAATTTTCGGCGCCCCCGCAGATTTTGGCGTCCCCAGTATCGATGCGGCGCCCCCCCATAGTGATTCGGCGCCCGGGGAATCGTGCCCCCTTGCCCCCATCGTTACGCCCCTGAACCCGAGAAAGCTTTCTCCATTGCAGAAAATATTGCAAAATCCTGTTCTTCAGAGAATTAATTCTTGTTCCAGAATTTCTTCCAAACTGCAAAGAAATAAAATAGAGTCGACTTTTGCGGCCCGCGGCAAATTTATGTTCACCAAAATGACACTTTGAGCTTTCTGAGCGATTAAACGGAAATATTATTTCCAGTTCTTAACTATGAATCAAAGGAATCGTTTCGTAGCGGAGAATCAGAGACTATGATCTATTCTAAACAGAGGATATATTTTTTCCAGGGATGTCTAGGAGTTTCTAGATATCCCTGAACTTTGTCTACTGAGTAGGCATCTTGATTCCCATTAATAAATCCTTTTTAGTTTTCAAACTTTAAAAATTGAAAAATATGGACAAAAGATGGATTGCAAAAACACTGAGTATCGAAAAGCCAATATAGTCAATAACATTACCATTTTCAAAAATTTTTTGCCGAAAATTTTCTATGAATTGGACAAACACTTGCCATATTCTTTGCAAAGCATTTAGCAACCCAGGTTTGACTTGCGTGCAGCAGCCTCTGCCAACAGGAAATGGGACGACGCCTGGAACAAGCAGTTTGTGCAAAGTATGCGCAGAGTGCTTGCCCTTCGACCCAGCGACCAACGAACCTGATGACCAAGAGATAATTTGTTGCAAGAGTTTAATTCCAAGCTTCGCACGAACTGTTGAAAGGCAAAAGAAAAAAGAGAGCACTTGTTTCATTGACTATCAGATGCACCTTGGCAAGGATGTTTCTCCAGGTGCCAGGTATGCATTTTTTATGATAAACAGTCGAAATTGTTTACAGCTTAGGCTATAGTCGAGCATTCCACAAAAATACTTGAAGTAGTTTTGAGACTGTGATTACCGAAACCTTGAGGTAAACAATGGTTATTTCCATATAACTAGCAAATTTCTGATTTAGATAAAAAATGACAAAAAACACAATATTTTGGAAACGAGGGAAAAAGTAATTATTTTCACGAGGTGCCTTCAGTGCATCACATTTTTCAATAGTAGGGCGAAGACGCGTTAATATTTACCTACAACGCACGTACAAATGTCGCAAGCCACATACGTTTGTCAGGATGGTGACAGTGCATTTAGAGTTAGACCAATCAACAAATATGAATTCTATTTTGTGAACGGTCCGCTGCACGTGGTACGGTTCTTAGCGAAACAGTACAGTTGTGACAGGCAGCTCGTTCTGTGACAAGGTAGAAAGGTGAAGTAGAAATGCCGTTCGATTCTTATTCACAGTCCGAGATGCGGTTTGGTGAGGCATTCGGAAAAGTTGCTGTTAAAACATGAGATGAAAGTTTAAGAACAGAGACCTGAAAATAGGATGGAAAGCAAAGTGAAATGATTCTTTCAAATTTGTGGCTTCTTGTGGTAAGAAAAATTTTTCTTGAATTACAGTGGATGACTGTCGAATCCATGGGATAGCTGGCCCGGTGGTCAGTGCGTTAACTTGCGATTCCCCATTGCCAATGTTCGACCTTCGTTGGAGATTGGTACCTGCTATCATACTGGACACGTTTGACACTTGATAGTAGAGCAAGGCGCCCATGGGAGGCGCTACTAGCAGACGACATCAGGAGTTTTTCACTGTCCACGAAACTGTCCTTTACTTTCGCAACAAGCAAAATACCCAAAATCAAGAATGCAAAACTAACTAAAAGGTTATCGAAGTGATCGCAGGTGAGCAAGTAGCCGCAACAAAATCAATACCAGATTTGTGTACGTCATGAAAGTTTGCACACGTCACTCGCACGTTCAGAAGCCGAACACTGGGCTTGTAACGATTTTTTTCCAGTTTGTAAGTTGGCAGATGGGGTTACTGGCAATCTTATGAACAGTATCAGTCTGTTTAGCTTTATGTACTAGACTTAGATGGCCTCCTGTTTTGGATAAAGCTTCAAAATTGAAAAAGCAGGTGAAGTCGACGTGAATCTGCTCAGTCACTCAACGTAAGCACTGAAACGCAAATAAACCTATTGGGCAGTTCTTTCCACTACTGTTGGCGATTTTTTTGCACTTGCCTCCAGACTTCTATTGTTACAAACACATTGACATTTTCCTTCCTATAACCACAAAAAACTTTTAAAATTTGAAACTTATCATATTTTCTTAAGGTACTAACCGTATCATGGCCTCACCTACATTAGTTTTTTTACTTAATACAAGCTGGACCATGTTCGTAGGTCAAACGTAAGCGTTACCATGTTCTTACCTGCGTTACCATGTTTCTTACCTGCTTTGGCCATGCTAAAGGAAACGACATGTCAATATTTGTTGCAGTACGTGTGTGAACGAGACAGGTTCCTGGTAATGAACCAATGCGTGGGTGTTGAGTTTGCACAAGTAGCATATTCGTGAGAGAACTGGGACAATTCAGCCTGTGTGCTGGAGAACTTCAGAGATATCCAAAGCATCTTTTTCTTTATTCTTCTGTTCAAAAAAACGAGTAAGAACGAGTAAACGTCATAAAATTTTTGTCGTTACGAAGTAACTTGCAGTGATATGCATATAATTAGGGCGTGCTGAATTAGCCTTATCTCCTTTTGTTCGCACAGAGACTAGTAAGCTATAGCCTAGCAACACGACAGGCAAGCTATACTTTATGTCATAGTCACTAGTTAGCACGCATGACGAACTGGTCGTAAAGTTCGCTTGAGAACAAGAGTGCCTACGTTTATGATTCGAAAAATTATTAAGAACCTAAGTGTGGCCCCGTGGATTTGTCAGTTGGTTCTGCGAATGGTAGTTAGAGTGTGACTGAAGATTAAATTTTATTTATATTTAATTAAGTGTGGACAGTTCTTACGTAATCAAACGAGACCTTCGTTTTTGCCTTTTCTCTGCTTTCTGAATGAAGTTCTTAGCCTGCAGATAACTTGGCAGCGTGACAAGGCGTAGGAGGCAACGGTTTGTGTAGAAATGACGCAGTGCAAAGAAATATACTTTGTCATGTCTCCAACTGTTTGGAAGATACAGGTGGAGTTGTGAAAATTGCAAGAATTGGCGACAGCAAGCAGTGTATGCCAAGCATTAGAGATGACGTTTGACGAAATGTTTTAGGAAATATAGCAACAAAAGCCAATTTAATGCACGTATAGATTAACTTGAGTGTTTTTGAGGCACTCTGAATCAAGCTGACAGAACAGATTTTCTGGTACTGCAGAGTTAAAGTGTCAGTTCTATAAGGTGCGTAGCGCGAAGATCAAGAATTCTTGAGATTACGATAAATTTTTTGCTTTTGTTATTGCAAATTGGTACAAAGCAATAATTGTCAACATGTCAAAATGTAAATTGATATGCTTTTCACTGAAAAACTTTGTGGCAACGAAATATATCTGACAGACAATTGCTTCAAATTTCCGTGGTCAGGTTAAAATCTACCAAAGGGATTGGGCTCAGATTGGATTCTGAACGGCAAAAATGCAAAAATACTTGACTTACTGTTACTGCAAGCAAAAAAACAAGCCAAGCTTTGAATACTTTACTTTGTGTGAACTCTGGCTAGTTAAAAGGTTGTCGTGTGCGGCAGATCAACTTTGCGTTCTCACAAGAGGTTTATTTATTGCTACTTCAGGAAGTATTACCTTTTAGCTTTTTTCTTTAAAACATCTGGCAAGATTAAAACTAAAGGTTTCTTATTCTTGTGAAAGACTAGCATTTGACAAACAAACATGTATGTGTTTTGTTACATTTCTTATTTCACACAGGAACTTCATGACATAGTAAACAACTGGCGTAGTTCTGCCTGCTTTCAATAAAACAACTGACGGCTTGTTACAGCAGTAGCTGATATGTCTTTACGTACGACTACGGACAAAACATTGCCGGATATGCTCAGTACTCTGACCGTCACGCTCAATTCATCCATGCCTGTACAATGCAAACTCAGCGAGGGGAATGCGATTCACGCAGTTGGTGAGTCGCAGGCTATACTGGAAAATCTGCAAAATGTTTTGTAAGATATCCAAGAAATTTCCGGTTCTGAACAGCGCTGCAAGTTCTTACTATTTTCGGACCCGGTTCTTTAAAGACAACTCTGCGGAAACTTTTTGAGATTTCTGCAATAATATAGGGGCCAAAAAAGTGGAGGAAAGCTCTATTAAAAATAAACATGTCGTGCTGGTCACAATAGCTGAAACTGTGGCAGAAAATTTCGCAAACATGCCTGAGCAGTCACACCAAAAATACAAGGAAACGCATGTACCCCTTAAAAGAAGTGGGTTAGGAAACAACGCCCTCCCTTTCTCCTCAATTACTCCATTTGATATCTGCACAAGCTTTTTGCTCAAGTATAACAAAAACCGCATTCGTATTGTATCTTTTAACTACTGTTCAATAATTTTATATTTCTGTTCACGTTATTGTGCAGTGTCTAGGCTACAGTTGTGTTGGGCTTATTATCAAACAACACATTTCTGGAAGGAAATGCAGACGCCTTGCCATTTTTTTGCAATTGCAGCTTCTTAAAAACTGTTCTTCCGTTTTTTACCGCACTTCAAAGTCTGTGCGCACTTCAAAGTTCAGTATCGACAATTCACATGACAACCGAGGTCAGACGGGGTCTCGGTTCCAGCGTCAGAGGATAGTTAGCGCTGAACTTTCTAACATCAGGTCGAAAACCTGTGCATTCACGAAGAGCTTTTTTATATTCAACTCTGAAAAGGATACAGAAAAACTAGATTGTGCACTTGAAAACATATGCTAACGGCAAGATGTTTGACTGGAACAGGCGGAAAGGTCGGTCCCAATAAAACTTCAGTGTGCTGATTTCTGATGCCAGTCCTTAAGATTCCAAACTTTTTTTAAATACGCACGTTTTTCTTGTGGTTTTCCTGTGTCTACCGTAAAACAAAGTCAGAGCAAAAAATGTTAAAAAAGTCCAACCCTCACTACCCACCAGAAACCCGTTTCTCGGCGTTTACGGTTGATTAAATAAAAAAAAGCTGGTCAGCATTTAATTCTTTTCTGATCGCCATTTTGTGACACTTAAAAGCTCTAGGTTTGGTGCAAGCTTTCGAGGAATAAGCCGATAGGGTCCTGCTTTCTTCGCTTTTCGTTGATTCAAACTTGCACTTATCTGTAATTCAAGTAACTAGTCGCCACCAAGGTGACTGAGTTCAGCTCAGTCGCCATGTTGCGAGGATGCGTCCAAATGTTAAATTCGAATGCCGCCATTTTAAGTGTCCATACTTCCTATGATTTGCTCTAACAACGTCAGTGGTCATAAAAACCCTGGAATCGTTTTCCTTGCTGTGCAGCGCTGCCCTGATTTGGTTTACCATTGTTTTTCCCATATCGTTCTCCTGACTCCTTTCCATATGTGTGTGGTTGATATTTACATCACCAACGAACAGGAAACTTTTTCTTCAACATCCCCTAAAGTAGTGAGCAATTCTTGTAGTTGGTAAAATATAAATCAATTGTTACGCATAAGTTTGTAGCAGTATTTTAACCACAACATTAATAAAATTAATTGTTAGCATTCCACTGAACTTCACTAATGCAGGTTGTTATAAGCTTATGGGGAGCATGAAACTCTTTTGATGCAAATGTATGTCCATTATGCTTCATTCAATGTGAGTGACATGCACGTAGCCAAACGAGGGAAGGCTGGAAGGTCCGCACTCGAAAACCTAACATGCTCAAAAACTTGATTAATAAATACTTGGAATCAATATTTAAAATTTTTTTGCAGTTGACAACAGACATACATTTTCAGTGTCACATTAGCTATGAGATCAAATACCACGGACTGACTGCACAACTTCGAGATCAGCTCGACAACCAGTCCGATTTATGCAATACGCTTAAAAACGCAATGCACAAAAATGAAGACGCTTGGCCGAGCAACAATATCTATATTCAGTAATGAGAATCAGAACCTTCGCCAGAAAGTTTTCAATAGGGGCTTTGCGTTTGTTCAGGGGAGCTTGACATTCTGAAATTTGACACAATTTCACCTATTTAAAGTGCTTCATAATTCAATTTGGAGGGCTTGGAGCTTTGTTTGTGTGGACTAAGCCCCCAAAAGCCCTTCCCCGTGCGACGGGACTGATGAGAACACGTGCNAGCCACTTCGATCATAGAAAATAGCATAACGGAAATTGGCTTCTCTCGGCTTAGATATTATCGCGTCACAAATAGGATTTTGGTAGGAACACGGAAACGTTGGTGAGAAAGCGGAAGTGTTGGTGAGAATGCGGAAACGATGGTTGGAACGCGGAAAAGTTCGTATTGAATGTAGAAAAGAAGGAATCGCGGAAATGTATAACCAGAGTGTTCACAGGAATGTGGAATAGAGTTTTTCTTAAGAATGCGGAAAAACTGTGCAGATGTTTCTTAGCAATGCGGAACGTTCCCAAACCCTGTTCCTCGATTCAGAACTTCTCAATTCAAACAAAATTGTGAACCTATTCTATCCGATGAATAAATCCATTCAATTCTACAGGATCAATATTCTTTTAGTCTTACCTGTCACATTTTGCTTTATTTAATTTTTTTTAAGTACTCCGAGCATCACACGAAGTTTTGAAAATGTGGCGTACATTCCGTTCTAAAAACAATTAATAATTTGCGCTCGTAGTTAGAAGTAACAGATTGTTCATGGTACCACAGGTAAAACTTATGTAAACAGAAAGAACGCTGCACAGGTCTTCTGCAGCATGAAATCTTCGAGGTAAAATATACTTGGCCTGAAATTACTTGAAGTTTAATAAAACGAACATGACTATTTTGATCAGGTACTTTCATCGCCTTGATCATCATTGTGGAAAACGCTCTTGTGCTTACTGCGATAGCTATGAAAAGAAAAGTTTTCGGAATGGTCTTTTTCGTCTTTGTGCAGAGTCTCGCCATTAGCGATCTTCTCAGGTAAGACCAGTTTTTTCGTTTATTTTTCTAAGAGTATAAACCCTGCGCCTCCGTGTGTTAAGTCTCCTTCCAGATAGAGCCGCAACCAGCTGATATTTTTGGAGGGGGCAAAATTATTGTAACTTGTTGTAGTACTTTTAACAACGATACATGTTTTGAAAATTTCGAGCGCGGCAATTTCCCGATTGCCCCCCCCCCCTGGTTGCAATCCTGCCTCCAGATGTTTCTTAACCTTGCCAATGTATTCACTAACTTACAAACTAAGAAAACAGGTGAAGTTCAAGTTTGCTGAAAACGAAAAACGAAGCGGGTGCAGCAAGCTTGTCGAATGCTTAGAGATCACCAAATGAAAAGCTGCGCTTGGTGGAAACTCAGGGTTGTCCATGGGACACTTTTTTCTGTCCCATCCCATATCATCCCATGGAAACTTGTGACTGTCCCACAGCATGGGATTCCTGCGAAACTAATAATGCAAATACCTTACACCATGTGCATGTCTAATGTCTATCCTCAACAGAGTCGTGGTTAAAACACCCCAAAACGTCCAATGGGCCAATGAAAGTTGGATGACCTTTTTCAGTTTCAACCTGAATAAGAGCCCAAAAATTTTATTTTCGGGGGCCTTGCATCAGCACGCTCTTGCACTGAGCCTCTGCATTTAATATTTGCTGTGCTGTCAGCACATAATAATGGTATTCAACTTCATAATATTCCTGTTATCTGAAGTGAAATTACTAACTATAGGACATGGGACAAACTTCAAGTCCACTGTCCCATTTCAGCCCGTTCCCATGGACAAGCCTATGGACACATGTTAACTAATTCGATGAAAGGTGTGGAGTGACATTGGCCCTTTTTCTATATCTTTTGTTTCTTTACAACCGGAGGGTTCTATGCAGTGTCATTTTAACTGATGTATTAGTTTGAAGGTTTATACCAAAAAAGAGCATTAAGCTGGACTCTCCAAATGATAAAGTTACAGTCTATACCCATTAAAGAGTACGTGCAAGAAAATGCCGCAAATGGTAATCTTTTTACTGAGCCAAATATTTAAAAGTATGGCTTCACTCTTACATAAAACAAGCAATTACGCTTCAATTTTTCACGTAATGTTACGGAGCGCTCGGCTTTAACTTGGCCCCAAGTAAGCAAGCGCAGAGCTCGAGAACTATGTCAGTGGGGGCGGTAACTACGTCCTGGGTTATTCTGATAAATTCCTAAGCAGCCTGCCACCATTTACCTTATGTGTTATTCGCAGCGGTGTTATTTTTTTCTACACGTTTCTATTCAATGACTTACTGTCATTGGATGACGTGTCTGTAATTTCCTGGACTCTGCGAAAGTCGTCGATCATCGCATCCCTTCTTATATCGGTCGGAAGTTTGGAGTTGATTTCAGTCGATCGTTTTATATCAGTGGCATGGTAAGGAAGTCTTAATTTTCGTATATTTTATCATGGCCTTTGTTTTGCCGTTTTGCCTAACAAGCCTTACGTTTACTGTGGATGAATAGGGCGTCTAATCCCAACCGACAAACTGTCCGAAAAATCAAGAAAAATCTTTATACAATGCACACATACATGCGAAATCTTGATTCCATACTTGGTGCTGGTGATGTTACACCTAGGCAAAAGTTTGTACCTTCGAAAGAAACTACAAGATGGGGCAAGAAGGACAGGTTATCGAAGGCCGCTTTCGAGGAGCTGGCGATCGGTCTTCCTTTGGTGGGAGTAGGGGGTCCTTCAACAAAAAAGCGAAGGGTTGTGTGTAGCAACGCAAGGCACTCGCTACAAATAAAGCTACTCGATTTGTTGAACAAAGTTGCTGCATTAAATTTGTTCAGAGGAGAAATGACTGATTGGCGGTTCTAGACGGTTGTGGATTGCAGAACTGACCAATGCGCATAGTGGAGTCTCAAAGTAAAGTAACCTAAAAATTTTAACTGAAGTAAAACGATGTTCCATTTCGCTTTATCTCTGTCAGCATTTTGAAATGTGTCTGACATTGTTGTGAATGTTTGCCCATAAATGATGACATAAAATTGTAAATTTTTTTTGTCGCAGCCAAATGTCATTAGCACAGAGCATTACATAGCAGGGCCATTAACAAACGAACGGTGATATTTCGTTGTAAGCCTTTTCTTCGTTTTCCTGCGTTGTACGTTTTATGCAATAACCGTGCATAGTTTACACCAGGAGTCTCCTAATTACAGCCCGAGGGCCAAATCCGGCCCGCGGAGACACTTTGTCAATAATGAAAATATATTCACGCAAAATTTATTGATTTGTAGAATGTAACATATGCCGAAACAATCTCATTACGTGAGATGTCAGGCCCTCGAACTGTTGTGCAATAGCTTATGTTGCTCTCGGACAAAAAAGTTTGAAGACCCCTGGTTTACACGCCTATAGGCGTTTTATCGATAAAGAAAGTTTGGGTTGACGCAAGAAACTCGTTTAGGAAATCTGGTTTTTAAAGATACCTTGCCAACAGTTAAATTGTTGCATCAGTCCATCTTTGTAGAATTGCATAGACTCGCTTTGATGTAAAAAACGTGTGGAGCGTTGCACATAAAACTTTTGGAAAAATAGTTACGTTTTGGTAATCCGAAGTGGTAATGCACCAACCCCAATCGTTTGGGTTCAAGCAGGTGTTCGAAAAAAGAAATAAAACTGTTTTTGTTATAGATCAAAATGAAAATGATGCACAAAAGACCAAATTGGTAATAATTTGCAAACTGTAGGGCCATATAAAGATTTTGTTTTTGGTTGGAATGTATTGCAACACACTACCTTAGTGTTGTGCTGTTAAAAATAACATGAAATGCTGCCAACCATACATAGGGATGGCTTTATTCTTGCCGTGAACCACAGTCCACCTATCCTCACAGCATATACTGCCTATACGTTTCTTGTGATGTACAAAACTTGGTGACAACTTGGATTAATTTCCTATGACAAGAAACCTTGAATTAGCATAGAGCTTGCTGACAGTAGTTCCTTGAAAATTATAACTTTTGGTAGGCCTAATGATAAAAGAACAGGGTGTGTAATTTTTCTGTCTGTTGCTGGGATTTTACATTGAAAGAAAAACAAAACACTGTTATCAATTCGAATCATCTGCGTGGGTAAAATTGCATTTTGATCAACCTCGAACCTCGAGCTCCAACAAATTGCCAGGCTCTATAGATTTATTTCATACGGACAGGAGTTGGTCTTTACTCAATTGCAACCAAACACTCGTGGCAGATCTTGAAGAAATAGTCATGTGTAGCTTTTTTTAGTTTATTTCAAGTTTGCTTATAACCACGTTGTAAACACCCATGAAGCTTCGTGGCTTGCAGATGCTAACTTGTCTGTTCCGTAGTACGCGGAAAGGTTTGACACTATTGCCAGTCCCGTCACTACGGGGGCTTTGGTGGGCTTAGCCCCCCAAACAAAGCTCCAAGACCCCACAAATTAAAATATGAAACATTATAAATTAGTGGGATTTTTGTTAAATTTAAATGCCAAGCCTTCCCTGCACAAACGTTACCCCCACACACAAACGTAAAGCCCCCATTTTGACAACTTTCTGGCGACAGTTCTGACTATTGTCCGTACACTGCAGGGTCATCCGTTGGTTTTCTTCCTTGAAAGATAACCTTTTTGGTGTATTTGCTTAATTAAACATTTGCAAACCTGACTCGGTAATATACAATAATTTAGTAACAAGATGGTGAACTTACTGTGTGCGCATGTTTTCAGGCCACTCCGTCACGACAAACTCATGACCAGGCGGCGTGCGATTCAACTGGTGGTGTTTGTTTGGGTCAGTGGCATGATATTCATTATTGCGCCCACAGCAGGTTGGAACTGTGATGACCACTGCGTTTGCCTCACCGCTACTGTAGGTAAGACGCAAGTATGTCAGTGGTAAACATTCCGGGTTTGTCTAAGCAGGACCTTATAAAATATCGTTTCGTTTATCTGTAACCTCTCTTTAAGTCTGCACTGTGTTCTTGGAGTCAAGCTTCGTTCAAAACCAGGTGATCATTGTTTGTTATAATAAACAAATCAAAACATATAAAGCACCTTTTGACAGTTAAAGTTAACAAACGAACAAATCTGCGTTCAAGCTGCTGGCATGTGTGTCCAAGGCACACGATATCGCTGAATCGAAAATTCAATAGGGGTACAAAGGTGTCCAGCGTGGGATTTGCTGTCAAGTTTCCCTGATTCACGTCGCAAATCCAAGATGACATATGCATCGCAAACTATTTGTATCTTTTTCTCTGTGCTTCGCCGAACATCCATCGAGTGTTTTCAAATCAAAGCAAAAGGTCATCAAGGCTATAAATTTTGTACAAGTGTGTTGTTCGGGATTCTATCCACCCTGGTGTATGAATTGCCTTTATCAGGAAATGCTTACAGCAAAACCCACGTTTTTAAACAATCGTGAATAACTGTCATACATATGAGCGTCAGAAGGGATGGAAGGAGATGGCTTCCCCGTGGATTTTGAAATTTGATATTTTGCTATTTACTTTGGTAGAAAAATGTGTTACTCTTAGTTTCGAGTTGATAATATGAAATTTCACCACGGTTGGCCCCCCTTGGAAAAAATCCTTTGTCCCCCCCAGGAAAAAGCCACTATTGTCTCCCTTGGAAAACATCGTTCCGACGCCCATGGTTATGCGGTCATATTTACTACGATAAATTACACTCAGAGGTTTTTGCTGTAGGAAATTAGCCTTTCGGCTAGTGTAACGATTCAAAAACTCTGTAATCACAATGTTGGACGCACTGAGCGATTTTTTTGAAAAGTCATCCATCATGACTTTAAAATTTGCGTGAAAGAAGGACAAGAAATATATTGTGCAAGAAGATGATGAAATGGCAGTCTCAGAAGAAATACTGTTGGCAATGATTAAAGCATTGCAACATTAGGTTAATTTTATGGAATCGAGTCAGAACACATGTTGTAACAAGTTTTCTCAAACGTTGAAAAGTATTTTTTTTCGACTGAGCTTTGAATGAACTTCTTTAATTCAGTTCAGGAGCTTCAATCCTATCAGAAACAGAGTTTAACAACTGACACTGGTACATGTCGAGCACAGCACTGCACCAAATGAACTTTCTACAATTGTGTAGCAAGCACTTTATTCCTAATGTCAGCAGTGCCCTCAAATTGGTTCACCTGGTGTCAGAAATGAGGGGAAGCCCGTGACAAGTTTAATTCAGTCAAACTGTTGACATCAGGACTCTTGTGAAGGCTTGCTGAACCGGGACAATTCACGACATGCTTGCACGAGATGTACACGCGAAGAGGTACAGGTTTTCCAAAGCATCTCAGCTGACTAAGATCCTTTTGCGCGTATGTTGCAATTAGTTCTCATTTCTTTTTACAAACTCAGGAGTCGAGACCCAATCCTTATTAACGAGTTAAAGTCAAAGAAAGTGGTGAACTTTTCCTGAGCAGGATTCTTGGCATGTCTTATTCTAAATTATGTTATCTCCTGTCATTCAGTAAAAAGTGGTGTAGAAAGTGAATTGTCAGCGTTTGTCTCGAGAAGAAAAGTTCTAAACACCAAAAACGCCTTCGTTTACCTTAAGGAACATACGTGCAAGTAGAAAAACGTTGTTCGGCGTAAGGACAAAATGAAAGGATTGATTGTTAGTGGAAATGAGTTGATGCGGCACGATCAACACGACTCTGTGAAAAGTTTGGAAGAGACGCAAGAAAAAATGTAAGAATTTGTGTGTGCGTACTACTCACTTGTAACAAACAGTTTTGTGTGTTTCAGACGGCACACCCAATTGCCCTGGCGCACATTGTTCAAGGATTTATCCACCACTGACAGACGCTTACATCATCACCGTCGTTTGTTTATTCTTGTTGCTCACCATCGGGATTTGTTTCTGCAATGGTGCTGTGTACTGGAAAGTGAAACTGCATTTCGCGTAAGCTCACCTATGGTTTAGTTTCAGCATCCTGATTCGTGTTAAGCGAGTTGTCGAAAACTCTCGGTGACTCAACATGGCGATCTTTAAAACGAGGCGTTTTCATCGACGTGTGTGTCTCGTATTTGATGCAAACGTACGCTCGCCATTCCAAAGAATTTCCGTGAATTCTTGCTTCGTAACAAACACCGAAGCATAACCCACAGCAAAACGTACGCTACTTTGCTGATTAGTACGAAAAGTCGAAAAACTTTTCAAGGTTTGTAATACTATTTGATGAAACGCTTAGGCAAGTTTCGCTGCTCTTATGAACCTGTTTCTTCAGTTTGTTTCTTAGGTCAAGCTCAGCTGAAGCTTCTTTGAACCTAAAGCTTATGAATAACAAAGCCGATTTGTGACACAAATTGATTGCTCGTCGAAATGTGCTTTTGCCCAATAACCAACAGTAGGCTATTGCAAAGAAATCTCAGATTTCTTTTCATAAATTATTTTTTTCCCTAGAAATACGGTATTTGTCTTCAAAGAAATCATTAACAGCCGATATAATTTGACCTCGACAACGAATTACCTCAACTGCACCTTGATTTGATGAAAATATTTGATAATTCGTTAAGTGAAGAAATTCACGATTTTTTCCAACAAATTAACTTTGTTCTAAGAAAGCGCAATTCTCAGGTATTTTAGGAAGGCAGCTGACCGTTTATAGCCCCAGTCGTTGCACCTACGCCGCAAGTTATTAATGTTGCGTTTTAAAATAATAGGAATTGTAGAGCATAACAAAAGCTTGGATTGTTGAACACAGTATTACGCCAATATCGTGAAGCCCACCGTTTAGTTTCTGTGACAGTCAATCCTGAATTAGAAGTATGGTGCTGACTTGTGCTAGCAACAATTGTTGCGTTGAAAAAAGGAGAAAATGGTGCCAACGCCACCGCAGTTTATTTCCTGAAATGCCCAGCTGGCGGGGCATGTGCAAATCGCTTTGAATTATGGTGCACGTGGCCGGTTACATGCATCAGTCAGGGGAATTTCATCGATCCAGCGACACCCTGTCCGTAGCACATCAGTCTACCAAACAAGCGAAATCTGAGAAGACGGCATCACGACTTTCGTTATATTTCAGTCGCATGGCAAGAACAAGAACGTGCACAAGCATGAAACGTGACGAGAAGGAGCTTGCGGCATTCATGACTCTGGTGTTCGTCATTTTTATGCTCTGCTGGTTGCCGGCCGTCATCATGCTGACGTAAGAAAGGCTCATTACATTTACTATGACGATGTCACAGAATAATTTTTTCGAAATGCAAGCCGTTATTTCCACACGTCAACATTAAGTCTTTGGGGGCCGGTAGGGGGTGATTCCAACGCTAACAAGTTTGGTATTTTTATGAGATCTTACTAGAGGGGTAGTAAGGGATGTTTGTGTCCACTTCTGGTTCTTGAAGAGTTTTTCGACTTGTAACACAGTTGAGGTTTCATAAAACTAGTGAATTATGAAGCAGCTTGTAGGGATGGACCGTTTTATTTCGACTGCATTAAATTACTTTCGTCTTAATGCGTCTTTTACTTTTACGGTACACTTGACGCATCTGTGTTGCTTTTTCGAAGATAGCGGTTGTACTTTTACAATTTTGCGGCGTAGTAATTGCGTAAATTTACGAAGACTGGTGGAAAAACTATTGTACTGTGGAAAACAGTTGAAAAATCTGTACAGGTGTTGGCAGGGACGCCGGAGCCCGGAGAGCAGGAAAATGATGGGGGGCATTGCTCCCCTGCCCTTTCAAAAGGGAGGCAACGGGAACGGAGGTGCCTTTTCCATAACAGTATCATGGGTAATTTCATGGTTTATCAAGATCGATTTGAAACAAATCTATTGCAGCTATTCGCGCAACAAGAACATTCAGAATGGTTATCTGTAATCTCTGCTATTATTTTTGAGGTCAACAATGCTGCTGAACACAAACAAACGTATTGGTAACGATTTTTTTGTTTTTCATAAGTTTCCTTAATCCTTGCCCCCAACTTTTTTACCTTCCCCTTGCCCTACGTTGTTCCGGCGTCTCTGGGTGTTGGTATGAAACCAACAAGGTAGGTGCGCAGCTTACTTTTCGCAATATTCTGTTTTTTTATCTGTGGAGGCTCTCAATGGTGACTTTTAATGCCGTGGGTAACACTGACGATGCTCAGTCACAGGTAGGAATTTTTCGATCCGTTGCAGAAAAGTGCACACCCAAAAACTCCGGAAATCTGCAATCGTTCCGGGCGCGGCTGGGAGTCACAGCCATGGCAGGAGAAAACCTAGAAGTTGCCACTTTGTTAAGATAAAAAATTTACGCAAATATGGGAGTTTTTATATTTACCCAGGTTCCAGTAGGTTTTGCAGGCTTTGCATCTCCAAAAAGTTAACATATTTGTTAACGTTCATCGCAGCATGGTTGGTCAATAGCAAAGCATTTCAAGGACTTTAATGCGCTTTGAACTTTTCACGTTGCAGAATTGATTCGGTGACCACAGAGGCACACATATCAGACGAAGCATTCGACCTCTGTTCGATGCCTGCGCTGTTCAATTCTCTTATCAATCCATGGTTGTACGCAATCAAGCTCAGAAAATGTCGACGAGTTCTCGTCAACTGGTTGTGCAAGTAAGCCTCTTCAATGTTGAGTTCGAACGTACTCTGCGCAAGCATCACGTTCTTAGCCAGAACGATAGAAGCAGGGACGCTGGAACGGAGGTGCATTACGGGGGCACTTCCCCCCTGACCTTTAAAAGGGTGGGCAACGGGGGCACAGTTGCCCTTACGTACCAGTATCATAAGTAATTTCATGATTTATCAAGATCACTTTGAAACAAATTTATTGCAGCTATTCGCGCACACCTAAAATTCAGGATGGTTTTCTATAATTTCTGTTAATAGTTTTGAGGTCAACATTGTTGCTA
>JGI24159J19872_10004235_pt1 | contig 18237 bp, 11 predicted proteins | sample Ectturendosymbi4_FD_19872 | JGI IMG/M metagenome (IMG submission 19872) | reverse complement strand
TCCACTTCCAATATTAGGCTACATATTTGGCACAGAGGTTGAATCACTCTACTATACCAAGGTGTAATGAAAACCTATTAAATAAGTATTGGGGTAGGCTAATAGTCCTTCAACCCAATATGTGATATCTTGTAACCTGCCGAATAATATTCCAGTTTGTTCAGCCGATTCGAGTTTGCTGACTGTTTCCCTAACTAGGTGTAGTTAGCCTACAGGCAAAACTATTAAATAAATTAATCCGTCGTTTTTGCTACGGATTAGCTTGATCTGTTCCACGGTAGTGGTTTTAGCATCAATCAACTACAGAAAAGGTTGCACAAGACTTAATACAAACCACCCAAACTCTTTTCCGCTCGAATCCTTTATTATCGGATTCCCAACCTACCTCTGCTAGTTGGATTCGCTGAATTGCGTGTGGTTGAAAACATGCGCGCTGAAGCACCTCGGTGAGACACTCACGGTCGTGCTTGAGTGATTTATGGGATTCCCAATCCAACGAGAACCCGATAACAGTGCAGTGTAGAGGGTAATTAACCGGGTCCGCATCGTCATGTTGTCATCGACCTGTGCGTTTTAATCTTTTGCAGCAAACCTCTTCGGCGATTCGTCGCAAAGTCAAGAAGAAATGGAGGCGCTCAACGCTCGTCGCGCCCTTGCAGCTCGTTTAAAGAAAGAAGTAGTCAAGAAGAATCCTTGAAGAGCTGTTGCAACTCGTTTGAGCCTGCAGTGAGACGATCTGATACTGTTCAAGTGTCTCGATGCTGCTGGTCATTCTATTGCTTTTTTTCAACGCCGAATGGCCAGAGTGAAGTTTAACTCTTACACTGTGTAGCGTTTACAATAATAGCCTTGGCCTGAGGTGTCCGGATCGGCTACATTTCGTCAACAGCGTCCTGGGTTAGTTCGGATATCAATAATTTTTACTATCCGGATAACGGATATTTGTATTTTAGCTAACTGGTTAACTGGATAATAACCGCTAATTGTTAGATAATTGATTTTGCGAGGTTTTCTTGATAAATTGAATGCAAACTCATGACACAGTTTTATTGTGAATGCACAAACGTGGAAGGGCCGGCTTCAGAAATTGCAGGGCCCGATTGGAAGCACATTTGCGGGACCCCACTGAGTGGTGTGTGCAAAAATTTTTAGGGGTGCATCAAGTTATAATTATAGAAGTCGGTGATGTAAAAAAACTAGGCCCGAAAGGTGGACGCCGAGACACGGATGACGTACAGTTCCATCAATTGGCAATACTCTTTTGCACTGTAATGAAAACCGTCCTATCACTCGTTTCTGGCGAAAATTCTGTAGTGATTGTAGACTGTCTTAATTGGATCAAATCGCCCCTAACATCTTGATTCATGACACATGGCCAAGTGGCAGGATCGTTTGTTCATCCAATAGTTCCGGCAAATTTTGATTTGGTAAAATTCATCAGATGCACCAGTCGAGGAACTTCCTCCTTTGTCAGGCTGTAAACTTTCGAAATGACTTACCTCACTTCTTGCACATAACCTTCCCCTTTGGCTATCTGGCATAACACCATCAGTATGGCTGCTTATGTTGTCGCAATTTTCACTATGGTGTGGCTCTTCTAAACTATTTTCTTCATGTTCTGAGGTAGCTCTGTTAAAATACTTGTCCAACGCAATATGCTCTTTCTCAGTTTCAGCCTTTATAGGCTTAGTTTAAATAGCCCTCGTTTGACGGCCACTCAGTGTTTTTGGCCTAAGTCACTTGGCATTTGACTCACGGTATTTAGCTTATATACAGAAAAATTAACTCTTTTAAATAGATAGCCCCCAAAATCGACTGTTAAACTAAAAAGAACTCCAGTACTATACCTGCCTATCAAATGGTTACAGTGAAACCCGCTTACCAGAGCACCGGTTGAAAGAATGCAAACAGTTATTGGAGCATGTTTTGAAGATCTCGAAAAAGGTTTAAAATTTCTTTATCTTTTGACACGAAATAAGTATACTGTTAAGTGATTGCAGATTTCGCAATATCTTTCAGTCTACTTATTTATTTTTAAAAAAGACAAGTACTGTAGTCTCTTCTAAAACTTCTACGAAAGTCATCCCACCTTTGAACTTTTTCAGATTTTTGTAAAATTTAACTTTTGGGCTATATCTCAGAAAGCTTAAGACGCCAGTCTGTGTGAGATTGATGCCGTAATCCTTTTTTTTCGGTAGTAGTTCATGATGCAGCTTTCAACACAAGAACTAAGAACACCATGAGGCTTACTTTACGTGAAGCAAACTGCCACTTATGTTACTTTGTAAATGGTTTAACTGTTAGTATTCTTCGAATGAATTTTCCGTTACTTTTGAGGAACCGTTATTTTTGCACACCTGCATAATAGTTATGCAGTTGGCATAATCAAAACTAGTTTTTTCAAAAGTTTTTGCCAATCTTGGGTTGCCTCGACAGATCTCTGAAGGGAAATTGAATAAGACTGGCTACACAGCCCACATTTGCAATTCCAAACTAAACTTTCACCTTCAAAAGTGACTACTGAAACGGCAACAACTATCGAACCGTATTTCACACTTGATATCTTCCAAATACAAACGAAAAGAAAACAGCTTCAAAACTTAAACCCTCTCTGCGTTAACTAGGTGTTATTAAAAAACAGGCTACACATTACAGAAAAACAACGAACATTGTAACCAAACACAGTACAAAAACGAATTGTGATGGGGCCGGTAAAAACCGCGCAATTGTCTCTGATTTTCGTCGGCAACGGATCCCACGCTCTGTGAACCCTCGTGCCGGCACTACGGAAGCAGCAAGTTTGCGTAGGTTTGTAGGGGTAGCGAGGGGCCCTATTAGAAGCAACCAGTCAAATGGGATTTAAACCAACGCTGCATATATGACGAAAACCGTGCATTTTCCACATTTACTGCTTTGGCAACGCATCGAATGTGGAGTCGTAGCAAAGATTCCACATGCACTGCATGCCCTTTCTGCGTCCACAGAAGCGGGCTGGATAGTGAGTTTGAAGCTTTCCAGGGCGTTAAAAGTGTAAAACTCATTAGTAACGTTACGTTTTTATCCGGTTAACCGACAGAAAAACACTAATCCGGATATCGGATAGCAAAGAACTCTCGGTTATCCGGATGATACAACCCTNGTCGTAAGAGAGTACTTCGTGCTTTTTTTCTGTACTGCAGTAGCACTGCGAAAGATNGCTGCCTCTNAATCTACACTTAACATGTTACAANATCACTTGCGACTGCGAACAGCGCCCACACGTAAGCAAAATCAATTGTTCTGCGCGGGCCATTTGTCAGAATACGTAAGCGCGTATCGCGCATATCCTCGCCAGCGATCTTTACATGGCTATTCTAAAAAANATTAATCTCTGTAACACATTATAACGTTTCNCTNGAGACTGCGTCAGTAAAGTAGACACACTAAACCTTTGATGGTGTAGCTCTTGTTCGAACACGAAATGCGAGCCACTTGATATAAGATGAACCCCACCAGTTGTGCCTATTTTGTCTCAAACGACCTGTAACTGTCGCATTAAACCGTATCCTGTTGTTGCGTAATGCTTTCACATGTGCTTGATTGCAACTGCCAAATACCAGCGGTTTAGGCTGAAACGACGCTGATATTATAAAACCGCTATGGTTCTATGCGCGGCTTGTTTTCTAAGACAGAATTTGTTCCATCACTGCAAGTTTTTCAACGTCGAGTGGTCACCTTCCTTGTTTATCGGATGTTATCGAGCTCATATAAGAACTCAGCACTTCTATGCTGCTGCTCTGCTGTTTTTAGCAAGTTGCTTAGTCGTTGTCGTAACCAATGGCAATTAAATCGCATTGTAATCCNTGTTCATGTTCGCGATGGCCAGCAGGTTCCTGTCAGTAATACACTTGGCTCGTCAAAGCCCTGTGTGTGCGCATCACTCATTAATTCTTGTGCATTGGCAAAGTGCCCGCCCTGTCCTGCGCCTCGTAGAAGTGGTACTTCGCTAAAAGCCCGAGTAGTGATATCTTTCTCAGGCCGTAGCTTCAGTGCACATTCCGTCTAGACGAATTATACTAGTACTGTAAATTGATGTTGTGTCACCTTAACATAACTTGTTTTTGTCCGTGACAAATTTCTGTATATTGCTCAAGTACTAAAACATGTTTTTATGACCCTGTGTCGCATAAAGTTTTGTTTGCTCGGTACCACTGGTGCTTTCCGTTGCAATTTATTGAAAAAAAAAATAAAAACGAATAAAAAAATTCGGCAGTGAAATGATACGCCTGTCGGCTCTTGCTGTAAAGACGTCCAACGCCGGCAAAAGTTGCACGCACGTATTGCAAACGCAATGTGTGTTGTTCATTTTCATCCACGCTCAGCAAAGAAATACTGTCGTAGAAAGAGAACGTGCGCAGGCGCTGCAGCTCTCAGATTGTGTTCAGTGATGGCCCCATCTGCGTTCACCTCAACACATGCCACAGTGGAATTGATGTGCCGCTAAGCTCACTTTGTTGTAATCACAGCCAACGCAGGCCGTATGGAACCAGCGGTCGCACGAGTCGCATTGGACCCAGGGAATGCTGTCGTCTTCGGGTTCTTTCGAACGGTATACACATTCAGTTGACGAGCAGTCTTCTGTCTGAACGAAGTCGACTTCATCTTGCACAGCTACAAAATTAAAGACTGTTTTAAGGTCAAGACTTTCGATGGGCTCGCCGCAAGCACTACTTACGGTCAGATTTGCCGGACTTCTTTTTCGAGCCAGTTTTCAAGATGTCGATTGTACTCATCGACGATCTCTTAAGACTTGACGAAGACGGCGTGCCGGGAAGCGCACCTGTAAGCAAGCTTACTGTAATATCAATGAATTTTACACAGGCCCACTCCACCTTTGATATACCCCATTGCCAATACGCGATTGATAACACCAGTATATTAAAAACGTTGAATTACACTCGATCGCTACTTTGGCTCGAACCGAGCTTTCATATATGGACGACATTGGGTTAGATTTTCCACCAGACACTGATTATTCCTTCTTTCGGCGTCATAGCACCACAACAATTGGCAAAAAATTCGGTGCGATAATAATGATCAGCCTGTATTCAAACAGCACGAGTCATCAGTAATCCAACACAACTATACAATGGGATGTCAGGCGGCAGTACAAAAAGGTTTGGTGGCCGTGGCAACAATGCTTGAATCAAGGGCGTCTGTAGAAAATTTTCCCAGGGACAAACAAACCACTTAAGTAAACATTGTTCCTTAATAAATAGGTGTAGCTCAATACAGCAATCTGAGAAACGATGGAATAGCTAGATCCACAGTGAACATACGTTACTTCATCAGTGCTCCACATGGGGACTTATATTGCCTATGGAAAGGAATCCTTTCTCAGCAAAGAATCAGACACTTTTAAGATCTTACAGAGTATATATTTCGCCTACGATGTAGGCATCATCAGCTCTGAAGAACAACAGAATCGAAATGTTAAGTACTTTTTTGCTTTGGGTCAGAAAAAGATAATTTTGAATGAGACCAGTTAAATACGTCTCAATTCTACGAACGGTTTTTGTAAATGATTCACAGCAAAGGCTGGTGTGAGATCAAAATTTTGACGAAAAGTTTAGTGCACTGGTTGACTCTAAGGCAGACATTTATACTATTATGAAGAACGTAGTCGTTCCCAACCAGGGATGCAAGGGTGCGAGCCATTCCAGAGGGTTGGAGAAGCGTCCCCCAAAAAAAACAGTTTTGGGGAATCAGTTAACTGTGCTCTGCTTTCATCTTTTTGCACTGATTCAAACTTGCACATATCTATATTCAATTTTAATGACATGAAATTGGTCTGTTTACGACTCTCCTGCNGCATTTTTTTCTTTTGNAATACATTATAGACCAGCTATGTCCAGCCGAAATGCCTTGTTGGGCCAAAAAGTGTCAATATCGTCACGAGGGCCGCANATTGCATGCGTTACTTTATTTAAGCAAAGCCAAGTTTAGTGTAAAGCTCCTAAAAGCATTCGAATACTAGTGGCAATGATAACGATTGTCTGGCGCTTTTAATCACTCCCAAACAGATGCCGTATGCATGTTTGGTGCTATTGGAAAGACAGTCCCGTCGCCATGGGGCTTTGGTGGGCTAAGCTCCAAGCCCACCGAATTGAAATATGAAACACGATAAATCAGTGTTTTTGCCAAATTTCAGAGTGTCAGACAAACATGCGAGGTTTGTTTAAACGTGTCACGAAATAAATAATTCGCGTAAAAATTACCTGCAATCCAATCTCGTCGCCACGTTGGGGATGGGGGCTTGGTGGACTTAGCCCCCCAAATCGAAATATGAAGCATTATAAATCAGTGGAGTTTTTATCAAATTTTCAAAGTCAAGACCTCCACAAACATAAAACCCCCCTATTGAAGACTTTCTGGCAACAGTTCTTCTACAATCTACTATTATTTACAAGCTTGTAGTTTTTGCTCGATGGACCAACTAGATAATGGCGTTGTTTCACGTGAAGTAATTACTTTTCTGGACAATTCTAGGATAGTCTGAGCGTAGTATGAAAACGAATGGATTCCGCAATTCATCATTCTTGGTAAATAGTTGGTGGATCGATCGCTGTTTTGCATACTGGAGTAAATTGTTCTTGTGAAAGTGTTTTGTTAATTTGGGGAGACGTGAAGGTCTGCTCTACGTAATTGCAATAAAACTGCTCCCAACGTACCACATACTGCAATAGTACGTTGGGGTGCAACGTCAGAACAAAAATTGTTAGGAGTGCAAGAGAAAATAGATTAGGAACCCCCTGTCGGAAAGGAACGATTTGAAATTACGGTTGCACTGTTTACTTTTGATATTCCAGATAACGCTGACCTCTAAAAATATTGAGGTTTGTTCACAGAGAAAAGCCTTTACGCTATAGTTCGCGAATAAACAAATGAGCTTGTGTTGCGATCGGAAGAGCCCGAGTGGCATGTGTGCGAAGCTACGCACTGCGGCAGCAAGCAACAATAGAGTTCGCATACCATAATCACCCTATTACTGCTTGTTCGCGCCACATATTATTGTTCTTCGCGAACATCCCGTTCGTGGTGAATCACACATTCAACGCAACGCCACCGGAGAGGTTGCAACATTTGCTGCAAACGTTGAACGGGGCGACAATAGCTCAGTGGTAAAATGTCCGCCTCTCAATTGGGAAGGTCAGGTTTCGGTCCAGTGCCACTGAGTGAATTGCCGTAGCGCTTCTTGGGCAAGAGCATTCACCTCAACCGCCTCGGCTAGAAGCACAATTCAGGCTTCGGTCTGCCGCCAATTCTCGTCACCAAAATTAACAAAAAAAATGTTGAAAAAAAAGCTTTACAAACCGACAAGCTCTGGATCAGTCCCGGGGGCTTAGCCCCCCCAAATTGAAATACAGAACACTATAAATCGGTGAAGTTTTTATCATAGTTTCAGGTCAAGCCCCCCTGCACAAACGTAAAGCCTCACTGTTCAAGACTTTCTGGCNACTGTTCTGGCTGAGATCCTTGTAACCAGTCGCGTANATGGACTATAAACGCTGCCACGCCTTGTTTTGGAAGAGTATTTTTTCGTTGGTTTTTCATGAGACATTTAAACATCGAATTTTTTAGTTGTTTCATGAGAAATTCTCAAGAAGAAAATGTTGTGTGTTCAGGTCTTCGTTTCAACAGAGCACTTTCCACTTCATAATACGGTGGAGCCTTCGAAGGCCCTTGTGTCGCAGGGACTTCAAATGGGTAATCAGCGATGTAAAGAAGCTATACAGCCAGAAAAAAAATTACAAATGCATGATTTTCAAAGCCATAGTGCAACGTCAAGTTCAATAGTGAGCATTTTCCTAGGACTACTGACACTGTTTGACAGCAGGGCAACACTTGTAAAGGGGTACATTTTATAACAGAGTTTGAACAACCGGTTTGCTTTTGAAAGTAACTGCCTAGAATGCATGTTGACAAACCTTGTCTGAAACATCAATGTGTAAGTTAAGTATGGAACACGAAGTAGGCTTATGATCACGCAAAAACATACAAATTTGCAGCTCACTGGAATGCTGAGTGTAAGCAAAACACTGCATCGAACATAAAACAATAGCAGTCCAGAGCAGTCACCTTTCATGTTATATGCTGGCTTCACCAATCCACAAACGGTGAACCGAGTTTACACTAACCATAAGCAAACAAGGGGATCTTCCCGTTTGGATATGCTTTCATCTTTTTGCGATGATTCAAATTTGTACATATCATTCAGGTAAAAATTGTATATCACAGTGGTGACGGACACCAGTTAACATTCACAGTTTATTTGCACATCTAGTTTCATGTATTTAAAGTGCCAAAAAGAGCTTGTTCTAAGCAGTTGCTGAACACAGGTTGTCTTAGCAGCGGTTGAGTTTACGAAGTTCTAGAAAGGGGGACGTTTTAACATAGCAAATTTATTCCACCCTTGCTCACTGTTCCAGATCAACAGTGTGTTTTTTCTGTTCTTGTTTTCAGTGTCAACACCGTGCAAATAAGGTTTGTCTTGCACCAATTACAGGACTGAAGATGTGTTTAAATACATGAAACTGGTTGTGCATACAAATTGTGATGGATTCACTTGTGTATGTTATTACTGGATTTACTATTGTTACCAACCATAAGCAATCACACATCTGCATTTTGTGGACATTTCGTGTTTTTATTAAGTTTTAAAACCATGCATATATAAGAATGGTATGTGTAGTGTAGATAAAAATATAACTAACATGAAACGTCGACACATACATGGACGTCAGAAGTGGGCCAAGGACCACCCGAATTTAAAATTTTATATTTTGCTATTAACTTTTCAGTAGAAAAATGTTTATTTTAGTTTCAAGTTGTTAAAATTTCATCACTGGCGCCTCCCCTGAAAAAATGCTATTGGCAATCACCTGGAAAAATCAACTATTTGCCCCCTCTGGAAAAAAATCCTTCAGACGCACATGGACACATTGAAGTGTCTACTGTCTTAAAACTCCAGGACAATAGAACAAGGGATATAGATGCTAGCAATAATCACCATTAACACCAACAGCAAGAAATCAGCGAGAAATCTCAAAAAGCCAACCAAAATTAAGCATGCACCTGATTTATCCACATTTGGCATAGACCTCCGCGTCTTCACACGTGGTTGAGAATCAACATCATCAACACCACTGTCACGTTCATCTATTTTTTTAGATTGTCTCTCAATAACTAGGAGCAATAAACATCAGTAGATTGATATGAGCTTGCATTGAAACAAGGAGGCTAAGGATTTTAAAGCCAACGCTTTGATATGACAGTGAGTAATGAGCTGAGCATCATGAATACGTCCTGCGTCCGTGATTTCTTAGGCCAGCAATTCCCAAACTTTTTCTGATAACAAACCATTTGTGGGTCCCGTACTGTCACCACATACAGTCTTGTTCCAGGAAAAATCAATCTAACAACTATTATGCAATCAAAAGTTTGGAAAACCAGAATCGACACTTGAAATGTGACATGGACAAAATGGCTGTGAGATATTACAAAATGGTAATTTTTAAAAACCAACAAGGTAAATACATAAAAATTTAGGAATTTATTAACAGAACTCGATAAGTGAAAACTATAACAGTGAATATATTTTATGTGAATAAAAACAAAAATTAAGCCTATTTGCGTACCACCTTGAAGACCTTCGCATACCACTAGAGGTACACATACCATAGTTTGGGAACAACTGCGTTAGGCAGGTGGAAGGATCACACAGAAATATTTCTATGGATGTTAGCAATCGCAAACAAAGTCACAGACAAGTAAGGCCTTAGGACAGTGAATGGTAAACTTTCATTATAATGGTTCTAACCACCCTTTCAGTCATAACTACAGGCCCATGCTTAAAAAGGCCCAATTTCAAACTTATGCTGTGTTCATTTACCTATTACATGGCAATGCTATGTTACTGTCATAAGCCATATAATGTCATATACAATGCTTTGTTGTTCAAGTCAAATCAATGTTCCATAGTTGTTTGGCAGCTTATGTTTTAGTCCATGCAACTGGTGCAGGACTATAGCTCTTACATACCATGTGGTTCACAAGTGTGGTGCAGCCTAGTATGTGCTGAACAGCCCACAGTTTGCTAACCACTACCTTAGTGCATTTGAAAAAACACATGGAAATACCATTGCCGCTCACATATTCAAGCCAAACTGTTGCAAGATAATTTGAAGACAATTGAGCATCAAGTTATATAGTTCTTTTAATATCACGTTAAACAGATCCTTCTTTGCACTGTAGTTAAAGTTAATTATGTTTTCTAGACATAGCTTCATGATACCATCTACCATTAAGTGACATTTGGAACAAAACACAAGTGTATGCTAAAGCTTTAGGTTTTCTGTATGCTTTTGAGGTTGGGTTTTTTTGGTCATAGACTGAAATTTTTTAAATGACTTAAAAAAATCAAGTCAATTTGGTCACAGTACCTGAAAAAAAAATATATATATATATATACTGTTATGGTGAATTTTGTTCCTACCATGGGACAAATGACATAAATGTTTCAGTGACCATCTCAGCAAAAAAAACAGTTTTGAGGAATCAGTTAACTGTGCTCTGCTTTCATCTTTTTGTATTGATTCAAACTTGCACATATCTTTATTCAAGTAAGTACTCTCCACAATGGGGTAAATAAGGAATCGATCAACAAAATTTTAGTAGGGGATCAAAATAGAATCTATTTGAATAAGAACTTGAAGAGAACTGGTGATGCATAATTTTACATGAAATTGATTTTCTATTAAAATTTTGCCGATTGATTCCTTGCTTACCTTCATTGCGTAGAATAACTACTTTGCCATGCTTGATAAAAATTTTGGCACTCTTGATTAAAAAACACCTGAAGAAATACAACCACAGTGGAAAGAAAGTGCAGCTTTTGTGACTTACATACAATTTGCTTCACTCAAATCTTCATATTACAATGTTCAGACACAAACTTTTGAAACACACAATGAAAATACTATCAAACCCAGTACAACACTCTAGGAAGTACAGCTACCTTTGATCTTGTGCTTCTTTAAAACAGGGCGATGTGTGGTCTCTTTAACCTGATGAACTTTGAATCTGAAAGTACATACAACAAAAGTGTGTGCCAAAGATAGTATTTTCATCAAAATACATAACCATCCAAGTAAAATCTTGCAACAGTTGGAGCCAATAACATATTACGTTATAAATTACATCATCTAGCCTACTCCTTGCAACGTTGCCTTTAATTACTTTCAACACTTTGAGAGCCAGGGTACGATATATTCGTACTTTTTTGGCTTAAACCCAGCAGTTTTCGGTTGCTGTACCAATGCCATAGCTCCTCCACCAATTGTGTTAGAGAGCTGTTCAAGGGCTCAAACAGATCGGTCAGTCTTCTAGTCTGCACTCGAAAAAAATTTTTGGTTGGGGGTTCTGAATTTTTGTGACTGACGTCATAAGTGAAGTAGTTTTGGGGCCATTTTGGCTCATGTTACCTGGCCTAGGGCCCAACCGCTAGGCCAAAGTTTTTCATTGAAGTTTTTATTAGAAAGTAGGCTCGAGACTGAGTCTTTTGAACCTTTGATCTACTTTCTAGTGTTTCTGGTTCAAAAGTTATGATATTATGCTTCTCGCTTCATCCAACTTACCATCTTAACTTCAGAAACTTTGAAACAAAAAACAACATCAAATATCACAATGAAGCGGTGCTATAAATGTACTGTATGTCATATTTTGTGCTTCCGTTAGGAACTGTGGCAATCATGAGTTAATCTTACTATAATTTCATAAGTTCGTAAGTTTTAATAACATCATGAACAGTGAAGGAAACGGAATTATGGGTGGAAAATTAGTACGGCCCACCAGACCTTGCAGAGTCTGTTATTGGCCCGCATCTGGAGAAAGTTTGCTGACCCCTGATCTAGCAGTTTGGTTCCAGGGCCAGGTGAAGTTGATCAAGGTGGCCTAAAATTCCTTGTGAAGTCACTCACAAAAAACCCGCACCCCAACAAAAAAATATTTTTTCGAGTGCAAACTACAAGACTTACTGAGTCTTTTGAGCTTTTGACCAGGTCTGTAGCACTTACTGGACTGGAGAAATTCTCACGCAAAGCCACGTGCCATCCAGCTGTTTTTTCACGAACCGTTTGAATTAACCCTGGTGCAAAAATGTTAAGCGAGACAGCAACTTTTACATACAATTAACACTAGTCCGAATTTTGCTTAGGCAAGTTAGGCAAAATTTGAGCAGATCTTTGTTGCCTAAAAACAAAACTTTCTCAACAAACACTAATTCTCTCACCCTGAAATAATCTGCACAGTGCACACCCCAACCAACCTAGTACCATACTGATCAAATGATGAATAGTGAACAACTGATGGACTTGTTACTTATTTTCTGCAGAAACTAGAGCACCTCTCACATTTGTCAGAGATTACATGCACTAGCTATAGTAAAATCTGTTGGTAGTTTTGGTTTTATATTTGCTCATTGCATTACTATGGACAACTGCATTTGTTGCAAACTTTCACATCTCCCACATGTCAAAAACACATTGTGGTAGACAGCAAAAATATACTGCTAAGTCCTCTGAGTCCTTACAGTCTGCAGACAGCAGTAGGAAATGCCCAATAAAGCATATTTCACTGAATAATGAATATTTCTACAATTAGATTCTACTAAATTTCAGAGCTTCATCAAAGCTCCTTACAGAAGTAAAGCACCAGGCAGTGCATAGCACTCTAGGATGAACACTTCAGTTAATTTTTGCAGAATATGAAGCACGTTTCAATGGAATGCACATAATATTCATTGAAACTTGCACTTCCTATGTCTGTGAACATGTTGCTGCATTCAACATGCCTTAGCTTAAGCTTTTGCAGTCTAAAACAACAACAAAGTTTTCACCTGTAAAAAGAATGTTATGAGTATGCATATCATCTAATAGTACAGTAATACCAAACCTGATAGGCATATCATCAGGACTGTATGGTGCAGTTTTAGTCTTACATCCAAATGCAACACAATCTCCAGCTTTCAATGGTGTTTCACAAAGAGCTTCTAATTTTTGATAGTTGACAAATGTTCCATTTGCACTTGACAGATCCTCCACATACAGCTTTCCATTTCGCATGATTATGCGGGCATGCTTCCTACGACAATCACATTTAGCAACTTGATATGATTTGAACAATAATTGTTTTCATATTATTTAACTTCCCAGGACTAAAAAATTCATTAACTATGGTCATCATTTGATTTTTCCAACCTGATAGCCACAGGCTAATAGTCTACCAAATTGGTTATGCTTGGTTATATTACCTTGACACAAAAACTGGATGAATTTCAGATCTTATCCGAAAATCACTAGTGGAATGCCTTCCAACTATTCCTTTTGGATTTTCTTCAGTGAGAGAGAAAACCAACAGTGGAGGAGGATCAGACAACCAATCATTAACTAACTTTGTCTCTCCTTGATGAAGAGGGATTTGTATTAAGTTGAAAGACATTTTTTCTACTTTTACTTCACATGACATGAGGTCTATACCCCTAACCCTGAGAAGAATGCAAATTTTTTTACATAACAAGTGTTTCATTAGCAGCTTTTTGGGTCAATTTTTAGCTGACCACCACAACAGAAAAGTTCATTCAAAAACAACTAGGCTACTCGTTACCATGCACTGACAAGGAATATAAACACCAAACCCGTTGGAAATGAGTATTTAGGAAGACTGCTTTTTGTGAAGGAAGTGACTACGGATACGGATATGCCTGTCCTGACGCAATTCAAATAAACGGGTCTGTTTGTCATTCAAACAGCGTGGGTCTCGTGGGGTAGCGGTTATGTGCTAGGGCTGCTATGCTAATGATTTTGGGTTCGATTCTCACCTTGCCAACTTTGCTTTTTTCTCTTGCTTTTTTCAGGCTTACGTGTTACCTGTATGGGTTAGTGTTAGGTTAGCCTTAGCTTAGGGTTAGGTTAGCATTAGGTTAGGGTTAGGGCTACATTTGAGGTTAACTTAGGGCTACGGTTAGGGTTTATCTTTTACATTTACTTCATTTATACCAAGCCTACTGCACTCTCGTTGTGCATTACTGTTATGCCGCAGGTGGCGTATGAATAAGTTTTCAAATTTCAAAATCACATATTTACAGTCACTGCCTTTCGTAAATACAAAGGATTGTTTAACCAGGCCTCAACAGTCAAAAAATCATCAAAACAACAATCAATTTTAAACAAACCAAAAAATTGATAAATTTATTAAGATTGTGACATGTTTCTTTACCCACCTATGAGAAAGACATTTTCACTCAGAGGTAAATGAGTGACACTTAATCATTCTCATTGGCTTTATTCCCTAATTATTGCAACAAAAATGCTCATTACAACAGAAGTTAACAATGCTATTGCTAAGTATTTTGTGATCACAAATCTTTATCAATATTCAGTGTCTCACCAAGACAAAATTACTTAAAAATCTACCCAATTTTTAACGTTCAGCCATTTGTCTCACACACAGTTGTATTAAAACTTGCCGTAACAGTGTTCATGAAGGATGACAGATGCCTTCACATGGCTGTCCCTGTTACGACATTTATTGAAATGCCTATTAAATCTGTCGCTTTAAGAGCAACCACTGCTACCCGTGCTGGATGTGTTCAGCGTGGGCTGGGTAGGAATATGCTCTCCAAGGCACGGCAGCAAAAATGCTGCCAAAGATGACCCATGACCCAGTATACTCTAGCTGAACACCAAGGGCCTCACTTCAAGCAAGATCACCATGATATGATTGGGCAGCTAGCTTAAAACAAGAAGGCATTCATCATTGTCCTACAGGAGAGTGGAGATGGAAAGTTGAAGCAGTGTTGCCACTCTGTTATGAAGAAAAACCCCAGAATTTACCTTGAAAAAAAAATAATAAAAAAACCCAGACATACAAAATGTTTAAAAAAGTCAAAACCAAACTTGAAATGTAGGCTAGTGGTACTTGTACATTAAAATTAAGGTAATATGCATTATTTGCATCAAATTTTTAACAAATTCAAGTCTATTTTTAAACATACTGACAATTTACAAGTAAGCTAGCACCAAATCAAACGTATGAAGTAAAATAAAAAGTTAGTCAGGCCTAGACCTTTTCTAAAAAACTTTTAATGTTTTCTTTTACTTTCATTTAAATGCACAAATGAAACATGTACATGATACATTCAAGGTGTTACAGTTTTCTTTTCACCCTAATAATAGCACTCATTGCAATATTTGACTACTAATTTAACATTCAAAATTTTACATTCATACTTATCACAATGTGAATGCGCCTGTAAAACAATAAACAGATTTTCAACCACAGCATCTTCATTCATAACAAAAAAAAGCATTGAAACTATACCTTAGAACTAAATACTTCTCCAACTTACTAAACATATTTTGTTTTTCATGTACCTAACACTTATTGGAATAAACATTGTTTACTGCCAATAATACTGCAACCTGTTCATACCCCATGCATCTGGTTAGGAACAACTCATCCATGCAACCCACCCCAATATGGTTTGTGGGTAAATGTACATTTCTTCATGATTTGTACGTATAAACATTGTTTTCTGCCTGTGCTACTTGTTTTTGTAATGAAATGTTACATTAAAATGCCTTACTCTCTGCTTCATAACCATTATTGCTGTTCGCTTCCTTCACCTATATGCTAATGCTTGCCTCACCTGCTCATCTATAGTATGTGTGCCTCAATTCTTCACCCATTGCTTGCCCGCCATCATCTGTGCTATGTCGATGTCTTCACCCATTGTTTGCCCACCTTTACCTGTGTTATGATGTTTAGTGTTTTATTTTGTACTTTTTATCATGAGTTTTTTTGTACTTACTTGATTTTACCTTTTAACCCTAATTTCTCACTCGCATGTATTGTGTGTTTACTGCATTTTTTTAATGCATAAAAATGTACCATTGCTACAGTATTACCATTGGAGTTTCTACTGTATTATGACAAAAAAGCATGCCAAAATCATGCACAAGCAGCCCTTGACACATATGACATAGCAATAGATCAGAGTGCGGACCTATGCCTAGTCAGTGCTTAATCTCTAGAACATTAGATTTCAAACAATTTGGTTAAGCCTACTCAACTGTACTGGCTACTGACTCTGCATATTACGCATGTGAAGCTACTGTATTCTTGAATGGAAAATACAGCAATCCAACATACATTTCTAAAATCTGACAAAAACCCCAGATTTTCAATAAACCCTTCAGAAAAAACAGAAAAGACAATTTCTGTTTTGGCTGCCAAAATGCTGACGGCAATAGCTTGGCTGGAGCTATTGTGCCACCAGTCCAAAGGTTGGTAGAGACAAAGTAAAAACAAAAGATAAACCCTAAAGCTAAGCCTTAACCCTAACGCTAACCCCTAACCATAAACCTTAACTCAAGCACTAATCCTTAACCTCACTCTAATCGTAACCTTAACCCCAAACCATAATGCTAACCCCTAACACTAACCCCAGCACTAACGCTAGCCCTAATGCTAACCCTTAACCCTAATGCTAATCCCTAACTCTAACCCCTAATGCTAACCCTAACACAAACCCTAATGCTAACCCTTAACCCTAATACTAACCCCTAACCCAAATGCTAACCCCTAATGCTAAACCAAAGCCTTTACCATTATAATATAATCCTGATTGTTAAAATGACAAACTGAGCTTTTCATTCGAATTGCGTCAGACTTGCGGCACAATAGGCTAGCTCCAGCCAATCTGTTGGCGCCAGAAAATCGGCAGTAAAATATACACTACCAACAGAAAAAAAACATATCTAGTGAAAAAAAGTAAAACCCCAGCAGTCAGTGTTGCCACCAGAGTCAGTTGCGTTAACATCAGATTGTTGCGTTTTTCAACATCAGATAACATCGGTCAGATTTTACATTATTACAGTTTAATATACGCTATTATGCTTCTATTTGCAATATCTAACAAAGTGTGATAACCCATGTTGAATCCGAAAGAGAGGAAGGTATCGTCATTAAATGGAAAAGTTGGTTGCTTATGCGCAACGTGTGTGTTATTCCCAAATGATTACCAAACACAATCACACATGATTACCAAACACACACGAGGGTCAGGGTCGGGTGAGAAATTGATGAAAGAAACTTAAAAAGCATAAATCTAACACATTTTCATCCTAAAAGAATATAAAATTTGAAAAAAAGCAACATCTTATCCAACATCAGATTTGTTACCAAAACATCAGACATCAGACACTTCTCTCAAAACAGCACCAAAGTAAAGTGAGCCTTTTCTAGACGCACTTTTTTCAGTGGATCTGAGGTTCGCGCGTAAAATTGAAAGACCTCAAACATGGATAAAATGACCTGTTACGACCAAATAAACGCAAGCAAATGAAAGAACAAGTTCTGAAAAGAACATCCAAAGCAAAAAAACTTGCAAATATGTTGTAGCAAGCTCATACGAATTGTTTAAAACATGCATGTTTTTGAAAATTAGTGATAATTCAACTATAAATAAAAATACTTTCCGAGGGGGATATGATGATAAATTTTATATCAAAGTCTTCGGAATACAATCTATTGATCTGTAAAAAAATCGCGGGGGTTATTTTTGTTTAAACGAAATTAGACGAAAAATTGCAAAGGTGCTCTAACACCAAAAATGCCTTTCGCTCCCAGATTCTCGTGTTGCGCGACTATCGATTTCATTTCAATATTAAAATACTTTCCGAGGGGGTTATGATAACAAATTTTAGATCAAAATCTTTGGAATTTATCGAACTATTGATCTTTGAAAAAATCGCGGGGTTATTTTTGTTTAAACAAAATGAGAAGAAAAATCGCAGAGGTGCTCTAACACCAAAAATGCCTTTCGCTGCTAGATTCTCGTGTTGCGCGACTATCGGTTTCAAATCAATATTAAAATACTTTCCGAGGGGCTTATGATAACAAATTTTATATCAAAATCTTTGGAATTTATCGAACTATTGATCTGGGATAAAATCGCCGGGGTTATTTTTGTTTAAACGAAATGAGAAGAAAAATTGCAAAGGCACTCTAACACCAAAATGCCTTTCGCTACCAGATTCTGATGTTGCGCGATGGTGGTGCTTACGTCTCCTGTAAAATGTATTTTTCCAACTCTTCAGGTGTGCACCCTCTGGTTGGTTGCACTGTTTCAGCAGGGAT
>JGI24159J19872_10004234_pt1 | contig 18241 bp, 11 predicted proteins | sample Ectturendosymbi4_FD_19872 | JGI IMG/M metagenome (IMG submission 19872) | reverse complement strand
GAGGCGCCGTGCGCTTAGGGCTGAAACAACGGCGACACTTAAATGCGAGATCAGAGCGGAATAATTTGAAATTAAAGGGAAACTTGCCGTAACACAGCCTTTGGTGTTGACGTTCACTCAGAAGCAAATCATTCCGTATACTTCAAACTTTTAAAGAATTCGGTTATTCAACCTTAGCCATGATATATTTGGTAAGTACAGTACATTAAAAGCTACAGTGGAGTCAAACCTGGGAACATCATAAAGGTAAAGCACTATATGCATAATGGACAGAGCATTTACCAAACTAAGCAAGTGCTGTACTGTAAGACCACGTTTCTTGCCTTCCCACGCCTTCTCGCCTAGCCTACTCATATGCAATCTTCTAGTAATGGGCAAAACAGTATTAGTACGTCGCAAGTCGCAACAAACCAATTATTATTTCAGATTTGCAACTAAACTTGCAAAACCATATCAATATCAGTTGCTGTAGCTTCAATAAATATAGTATGCATTAATTAGTTTTATTATACCGATAGCGGTGGGAAGCAACCAACACTGATATAGCTATCGGAAAATACCCAATCGGTCAAACTTCATTTTTTCAAGAGGAAGACTTCAGCTTCTTTGAAGTTAGTAAAATTGGCCCAAGAATCATAACATTGCTACCACTAAATCATTCCACCGACTTTCGCGGCGATAGCGAATTTCAAGTTGCCGTCAAGTTTGGCGCAGATAATTTTCGTCGTGAACTGTCACAAATCACTCCAACCGTATGTGTTATTATTAGCAAAATTGCCTTGAAACAAGTCTTCATAGCCTTCGGTTAAAGCATTTCCAAACCATTGTCTCGCAAGCAAAAAATATGGCAGTCCAGTATTATGTGTTTTATAAGCTTTAGTTAGTACCTTGAGTAAAACAACGTAGACCTACTGAAAGGTGTTCTGTTGTAAAAATACTGAAATATGACTGTTGCAAGACAATTTACGTAGAAATTAACGGCTAGTAAAACTAGGAACAGCTAGCCGTAAGTTGCAACATGTGCTTATCGTGTATTTAAGTCACTCGAGTCTTTTGTCGTCTGTGGATATAGCTGTACTGTGTTCATTTGACTTATGACCAGGGGTGTAGTTGTGCGGGAACGCGTGGGAACGGCGTTCCTACACCTTTTTCATGTTTTGCTTTAAGATTAGTTCGAAGCTGTTTCAAAATGGCTAGATTTTTTTGATGCGTTCCCACACCTTTTTGTTAGAGCTACATCCCTGCTCATGACAGAATGTAACAGAACAGCAGCCTAGGAAAGGAGTAACTTGGACCGGCAATTAAGCCCAAGCACCCAATCTTGGCTAAATCAAAAACTCCAAAAAATCCTTTTCGTCACCCGTTGTTTGAGGCTTGCCACGAAGTCATTCTGTTGTGGAGATCACGCCGAACATTACACTGCGCAGAAAGTTACTGGGTGAAATAGCTTTTTGCCAGCTAACTAGCATAAGCGACTGCGAGGGGAAAGTGAAGCTAATATTACTGGGGTTTCCTACGACGTATTTTCCTGAGCAAGGTTTCTGCCAAGTACTGTACATGCGTAAAAAATACGCGCAATCGTCTTGCCAGGAAAAAGATCGGGAAAACTCCATTTAAACTGACCAACTTGCAACCTGCTTTGAAAAAGCTTGCAGATAGACACCATTGCAAGGTTCACATTAGTTGGAATGAGCTGTTTTTTGGAAATTAATAACATTTATTCTACAAATGCATTTGCATTCGTTTTGTTTTGTGCTAACTAGGTTGCCCGTTTATATTTCATTATCTCTGAATTATTTTCAAAACAAAATACTATTTTCAGAAAAATTACAGGTAAGGGGCGATTTTCAAGCAAAGTGCCTGCAGGGGGGAGATTTTGCAAAAAAGGTTGAAGACCACTGGTCTACACGCACTCCCCTTAATTTATGTGTCATTGAACTGAACGTAAACTATCAGCGCTCCAGTTAGGTCGGAGGAAAACGTATTCAACCCTACGACACAGCATTTCATAACTGCAAAAGTAGCAGGTTGCGCGTTAAAACAGGGGAGTAAAACACTTTCGTTACTGCGTCAGAGCAATTTACAACTGCAAAATGAGGCTGCGCTAATGTCTTGTCGAATTCGAGCAGTGGAGTACAGAAAGTGTGCGGCTGGACTGCCTAACGCACACTCCGGTTCGCAAGGTCGAATCTTGCTAAACTATACAAGAATTGAGAATGCGCATAAAGTACGCTAGTAAACGTTCGATATTGTGTTATGTATAGAAGCCAGCAAACTTTTACAGTAGTTTTCCTTTTTCTCTGCTGAGACGTTATCAAATGCCTGAATGCTTCTATGTTAACAACTGCTGTTTTTGAGCTCGTGCAGCAGTTCTATCATGCTACATAAACTGGTAATGTAGCCAATGCTGTCAGCACTTGCACTGCTCAGCCATAGCTGACAAAATAAAGACGATTGTTTCGGATAAAGTGAACTATCGCGGAACACAATCTTAAACATGCGAAGTGGACGAAATGTCTGCAAAAAGTAGTGAGATGGTTTCTGGATACAGACGCTAACCCAGATTCCCAATAAAACCCAATTATTACTTTTTGACCCGTTTACAATGTTCCTTGAAATTTGCATGCAAATTAATTCCGTTCCGTGGTATTTGCATTAAGTCGACAAATTAACAAGCATAAAGTATGCGAAAACAATTAATCCCTTTGCGCAGGTAATAAAGTTTTCGTAAACTATTAAGCTCAAGGGGGGTTAACCCCACACCTCCCCCCTTGCGTACGCCCTTGGCTTCCAAACACCGAGTGCATTTTTATTGCAAGATGTTTCAGTTTGGGAAACCTATTTATGTTGATTATTTTCTAAAAGCTCTCTGCGGTCCAGCCCAGGAGCTCCAAACTTTTTTTGTCAGAGAGCCACTACACAACAGTTCGAGGACCGGACATCTTACGTAATAGGATTGTTTCGGGATATGTTACAAATACATTATTTTTTCATTATTGACAAAATGTCTTCGTGAGCCGGATGAAATGTCTTGGCGGGCCGGATTAGGCCTGCGGGCCTTAGTTTGGAGACTCTGGTCTAGACTAACGCCGGTAATATTGTACATTATTATTATTAAAAGATGTTATGCGTGTTCTAATTAAAATTACCTACTCTTATATCCACACAACAATCAGTAGTGAGAAAACTCGCGGGCCATAAAATTATGTCCGCGCGCCACATGTGGCCCGCGGGCCTGTAGTTGGACCACGCTGGTGTAGGGGACGAAGATAAGTAACTGTGTTACCGGCAACTAATTGTATCAAAACGTGCAACGCTTTAGAAGCAGGAACATAACCGAGCACCAAAAAGCGGATTTATCATTCGCGTACTGACAATTGCCATAGTTCGCTCATGCTGCGAGACAAATTAATTTTATCGAAATAGGTGCCGTGGGGAAATCCGAGGGTTTGTTCTACCAGCAATTAAGGTCACAATGCGTTTTTATTTCATGTTTGGACTTGTTCTAGTCACATCAGACTGTGGAATTACTGTCGAGTGTAGTGTGAACAAGTCAGTCAATACCACCGCAGCGCATATTTGCGCATTCTGTGAGATTACGCCCTACTGCAAAAACGCAGAGTGTGACGCTTAGGGACTTTTTCATGGCACAAACAGTCATAATCGGCAAGCGGAAGATCCGCCCGAAGTCGGATATTTTTTAAAATAATTTTTACCGACTCCTACTACTCTGGACCAAACTCGTTCCTACTACCCAGGCCTGGTAGTGGTTGCAGTATTAGTTCAAAATCTGTTGGAATAACACGCTCGCTTGCTACAAGAAGGACAGTAGGAATAACGAAATTGTTCAAGTGTATTAACAAAGCAGAACCGGAGCGGAGCCGGAGCCATGTCATAAAAAATACAGCTCCGGAGCCGGAGCCAATTCATTTTTACAAGAGCTCAGCAGCCCTGATCAAGACTATGGTCCAGTTATAAAAACACTGCTACCGTAGGAACAAACCTGAAGCCGAATCCATAACTCAATAACTGCACTACTCGGTGTGGAACAAGCGTAGCAGTGATTACCAAATAAACTCTTCTAACTGCACTATTAATTCCACCTTGCTGTCTGAACAGCAGGCTGCACAAATGTGTAAGTTTGGTCGTAAGAACCAAAGGTATCTTGCTTCTGTGCAGTACAAAATACGAGAAGACTGCCGGAGCTAGCCATAATACATTTTTTCATAACAGTCACTTCCCAAAATACAGTACGTTGATCAGGTGTAAGTTTGAATTCTGGACGTTTACAACTAGGCACATAGCCAAGCTTCACGTTCAACACTCCAAGCCAGGGTTGCCAGACATCTTTTGAGAAAAAATGCCAAACCATGTCCAAAAAAAAGCCAAACGGGGTAAAAAAAGCCAAATTGTTAAAACCCATGAAATTTGTGCCTTTTCCATGTGTTACCATGCTTTCTCCAAGGTGGTCAACAAAGCGAATAGCACTGTGACAGATTATGCTAACGACAATCTGAAACTCATCCACTTTCAGTGCATCACTTTTGTTGCTTGAAGTCTTAACACTTTAAAGGCAGTGCTATTCGCTTTGTTGACCACCTTGAAGAAAATATGGTAACACATGGGAAAGGCAGAAATTTCATGGTTTTTAAAAATTTGGCTTTTTTTACCTCGTTTAGCTTGCCTCATGAGGTTTGTCCTGCTGGTGGAACTTTCCTCCTATGTTTTAGTTTTTTTCATGATTCATCAAATTACTGACTACTGTGCCTTGGTATAATTGTAGTGTGGCATAACTTGCAATATGCATTTTCTGAACAATCACTGGCCTTCTAGTTCTTTAACTAAAGAAATGTCTTTTCCCATTACTATCTATTGTGTATCCGCCCTTTGTCATAACTGCTCTTCCACTTTGAGGATGACATACCAATGAATTGCATTAGTTTATGGTGTATAACGGGCAAGGCAACATGTTTGAACTTTAACGACAATGACAACAACTGAATTGAACAAACCCTGTGTTTGGGAGATATGGGTTGTCAGACAAAGTTTGAGCAAATACACAAAGCACTGTCTCAGAAAGCCCATAATTATAACACTTTTCAGCAAGATATTTGTTAAAAAGTCAAGACACCAGTCTGATAGCATGTGCGAACTGCCTCCAAAAAAAGCCAAATACTGAAGAAAAAAAAGCCAAAAAGCCAAACAATTTTTTTGACGCCAACGACCTTTAAAAAACCCAAATATGTCAAATTTGGCGTCAAAAAATCCAATCTGGCAACCCTACTCCAAGCAATGAATGGCGACGATTTATGCTCAAGCCTCAAATATGTTTATTACCTCACAAACGCAGGCCTACCAGAAATGATCCGGCTATGTCAGGGGTCGGGAACCTTTTTGGCTAAGGGAGCCATGAAACCTACATATTTTTAATTGAATTTCCGTGAGAGCCGCATAATATTTTTCAATATTTCATGCAACTAACTTTCTTAACTAACCTGTGCATTTTTAAGCAAAATCAACAACTTTAAACAATGTTAAATGCCTGAATTTTCTCTTTAATATCATGTTTCTTGCGGTTAATGCAACTTCTGGCGCTGCATAGTGTTGCTGATGGCTTTGTAGGAAAATTACAGAAAAAGTTTAGTCCGTAACAATCGCTAAGAAAACATCGAGCGAGTCAGATGCCGCCATCAAAAGAGCCACATCTGGCTCGCGAGCCATAGGTTCCCGACCCCTGGGCTATGTTATTCTAGGTAACAGCTGCAGGTGCTGCTCTGTCTATAAATTACAGGACAAAACAGAATACGGATCGATAAAAACACCACTGATTTCTAGTGTTTCACATTTCAATTTGAGGGTTGAAACTTTGTTAGGGGAGATAAGTCCATAAAGGTCCTCCCGTGGCGACGGGATTGAATTTTGGGCCCCCTGTGTCGCTTGGCAGAAAACTTGGGGATATTTGTCTGATACAGATAATCGCATATTCCGGTTAAAAACATACAAAAATCTTGTGAATTGGTTATGGGATTAACTGGACTCGTCTGTACTAACACCTGAAGTCACAGGTAAAACAATCCGAGAAATTTTTTAAAAAACGCCAAAAACAAAAACCTACTAAAAATCAAAAGAATACTAAATACCGAAATACAAGCTAACAGGAGAGTCCATTTTTTACATTTAGCCTACCAGGGGGGGTCGGGTCGGCGAACACCCCTGCCCCTCCGTCAGTTACGCCACTGACGACAATTAGCTCGATCGTCATTTTGTGCGAAAGGTTTCCAAACTTTAGAATGGTTGCTACGTTCTATTTTTTGGCAAACTTTGTACCAGTGCTTATTATGATTGCAACGCACTTGCAGTCGGCTCGATATCTAACTACTAAACCAGTTTAAATCAGTTGTTCACCATGGAGTATATGGATGGAAAAGTTTGAGAGAAATATGATTATGCCGTCACAACAGGCCCAACACAACAGTCTGGGCTGTCTCTACCACTGCATCACTTGATTCACTGCATTCGCTGTGGAGCAACTACGAATTTCAACGTTAATTGTTTGCTCTACACCAGGGGTGGGCAAACTACGGCCCGCGGGCCGCTTGCGGCCTGCGAGACCATTTCATGCGGCCTGCCGGCACTTGCAGAAACTCCTACGGATGTATTATTTTATGAAACATTTACTATTTTCATAAAAACTTAGAATTTTGCGAAAATAGTTTGTTTCAGTTCTAACTATAACTGTATAAATAGCATTAAACGTACCGAGCGTGACATATAAAAATTGTTTGCAATATGAATATGCGATTATTTGCACATTGAAAAAATTTTCCTACTTTGTAATGAGAGTGTGCGGCCCTCGGCTGCAACATTTTTTGAAAATGCGGCCCTCCGCGCAAAATGTTTGCCCACTCCTGCTCTACACTAAAGGCAGTGCGCACAAATTTTTGTTTGCTAAGTACAAAATGTAACATTTCATACAATATTTTCAAATTGGTGACATAATCCAGGTATTCCTGGGTATTTTTGCCCCTCCGCACATTTTCGGTCTCAAACCCGAACCTGTCCGAAAACTACTAAAAACTCATAACTTGGACAAGATTTTGTTGCAATAAAATCGTGAGAAATATGCATTTATTTTTAACAAAAGTTGCAGTAAAAAGTTGCATTTATACACAAGCATTTTAAACGACAGTGATTTACTCAAGCGATTTATTTGCATTTAATGCTAAATATTTCCAAACATTATCTGGGAGAAATAGCGATCATTTGCCAAAAGTTTGCGTAGCATCCTAAAACTTCGCTCCACAGTTCATGAAGTTGCTTGGCAATTTAACAATTTGGCCTACAGTTCTGGACTGATGTTTATTAGTCTGGGTCATTTCTACAATTGCTTTTCCCCGCAAACCCACGCGGGTTAACCCGCCCCTCGCAGGCCTGTACTAGGTAACGTTGCTGTTATCCACGTTGATTGTAAGCAGTTTTAGTATAGTCTAGTACAGTGGTTCTCAAAGTGGTCGATATCGACCCCCAGGGGTCAATTGGGCCATCCAAGGGGTTGATAAATAGTAAGAGGGTCGAATGGGGGTCACTGAATGGCCAGGGGGTCAATGAATAACTGCTGGAATCTACTGGAGCAATGAAGCCTCCGATTAAAAATTATTGTTAATCGGGCACGGAATGCAAACGGCGTTTTCCAACAAATCAAACAAAATTAAAAGGGCTAATCAAATCTCAGCTACAGTAGTTTAAAAGTACATTCGATTCGAATAGATTTTTTATTAAATAATCCATTGTGATGACATTATGAATACTGTGCTGTTGGTTACGTCACAAAAAATTTTTAGTACATGTGTCGCAGTTCGGCAGTTGTTAGACTGGTAGTACAGCAGTTTGACATATACTTTCCTTGTATTAGTAACTGTTGGGCTAGGCCACGGGTCTACAGAAAATTGTATATATTAATTGGGGGTCAACGTGCAGAAAAGTTTGAGAAACACTGGTCTAGTACGAAATTATTCAGAAAAATTATGTTGTAGACCTGTGTTGTATCCTTTCACTGTACAAGAATAAAAAAGCCCGTTTCCAAAGTATCTAATCACAGATGAAATCGTATTCTTAGCCCGCGCCTCTAATATCCAGTGTATCTTCCATCAGATTTGTCCAGTGAAAACACTACACCAATGATAAATCCAGTTATTTAACCAATATCTCTGTATATTTCATGATAATACAGTTATTTTAGCCAATGAGCAATCGTTTTGCAGTGTGGTTCAGAAGTCTTTATCACAAGATGGCGCTAATTTCATTCACAATGTGAAAATTAACATTGCATGTTTTTCTACGAAAGTTTCCCAGTTTTTCAACGATATTCCATAGAGAGGTAAGACTTTATTCTTTGGTATTGTTTTCATCGTCGTGTTTGTCTATGTGGTCTTGTAATGGACGTTTCTCTGCTTAGTTCTGAAAATCGTAGCCTAACTGTTCGTTAGAACAGTAAAGGTTTTTGCTCTTCGGGTCTGGTGTGAATTTAGGAAAAAACCTAGCGTTCGATGATAAAAATTGTTCTTAAATGATAAAGCTAAGCAGCCCTTTTAAACTTCACACTTAACCAGGGTATTTTTTAAGGCATTTTAGGGACCCGATTCGGATCCCTAGAATTGAAAATCGGGTCCCTAGAATCAGGTGAAATTATCATCGAGTCNCTAGAATCAGANAAATCGGGTCCCTACAGGTCCATACTGGNTACCTAACATTTTCCTTAAAAAAAACTACACTTAACCATCACTTTCCGCNTTTGTGCATAAAACTTTATTTGACTAAGCATTTCAATTACTTTTACGCTCTGGTAGTTTCTTTCTGTTTTGACTGTAAGATTTTAAATGACTACCTCTAAAATTGTATTGACAGTACTGCGATAAATGATGAACTCTTGGTCTTGTCGCTGTTTTGCAAAAGCGCCCTTTTGATTTACTGCAAGCGTAGCGTTTGCTATTGCTGCTGTTTCTTGCTGATTCGTACCCATTTTTGTTTTTCATTTGAAAATGACCTGTCTTATGATAGGTGGAAACGGTAAGATCTTTTCCTAATAAATTCACACCAGAAGGGCAAAAAAATTAATTGAAGAATGCCTGGTGGTATATGCGCACTTGTTCGTTACATCTTTCCGATTTATTACTTTACATATTAGGCAGCCATTCTTATGCTATCGGTATACATATACGTACATTGAATAATAACTGTATAAACGTTTGTTAGAATAAATCGACGTTTCTGTTTACATAAATATTATGTGTTAAATGCAATATACTGTACATTGGGGACCCCACGTTTAGTCTTGCGAGGGACCCCACACCACCTAGCACCGACCCTGAGGCGCATCACAGCAGATGAAGACAAAAACAAGCAAAGACAAAAAAAATCCGTCGTACCCCCTTAGGTACACTATTGCTAAGCCCACATGTTAAAAGCTTTTAACAAGCTAAAAACTGCTTTTGTCTTGCTAAGAAAATCTTAGAAATCGTTAATTTAATGGTTATTTTGAATGTTTTGAAAAAATTCGAATCAGCGAAAATACTGCANCCATAAAAAGTATATAAGTTTTTTTTTATTTATGAAGTAAATTTCCTNTTGGAAAATATTGTGNATTTCANAAATAAGGCNTATGTGTTACGGGAAANAGTTTTCTGGTAAAACCAAATAACCACAAACAGAAATTTGTATAGCTGGGATGCTCACTTCCTTCGAAAAAAGTTACGCTNGTGTTCGCAAATTTTTCAGTGCTTGCAAGCGGAAGAGCTCTTGAAAGCTTTGATGTCTTTGATTTGATTCCGCTGATTTTTCATGAATCTCTTCACGTTTTNTTTAGTGTTTAAAAACTACTTCGTCTTTTCAACATTTCCTTTTNTGCCGTTCACTTCGCACAGTTACTCTTCAAGTCACTGAAATAGGCAGGGAATGGGAATCAGGTCGTTTGATCAAAGTTGTAATGTCAAATGCAGTGAAGAGCAAGTGACATTTTATACACAGTTTAAACGTTTTTCAAAAAAACCTTATTGAGATCTTTAGACAGTGGCACAGCGGAGTTTTAAAACGTACCTGAAATGTTTTTATGACTTTTGATGCTTTATTAAATGTAAACATCAAACAGATGAACGTCGTCGATCTTCTCGAAGACACCCACTGTCCCACCTGTCCGTAATTAAAATAAGCGGATAACGGCGGATCTTTACTTCAGCACATTTGAAAAACGTCTGAGTTGCGCAGACCTTTTTGAAAGCTTTGTAAACTGTCAAAGAAATGATACGCCTTTGGGATGAAGGCATCAAGTTCAGGATGCTCAGAAGGTGGTTGATGCACTGGATGCTGCCCACGATTGAACTCTAACTGAACAAGGCGATTTGCATTATATATGTAAGATTATACCGAAAGAAATAAGAAATCAGGTTATTGTTTTGAAATCGCTGTATGTAATTACAAAAACAGATAATAAAGGAGATAAAGTAAATTCCCGTCTATTTTAATCGTACTGCCAACCTTGAGACTATCAAATCTCTTGCATGGATTTGCAGACAAGAAGTTGTCCTCTTATTCATTACAGGACTACAGGAGAGCAAGCTGCAGCATCGAAAAACGAAATTATTAGAATTACCACAGACAAGTTTAAAAATTTTACAGTGACGTTAAACTTACTTGTTTGTAATGCCACACGCTTCATCTGCCTAAACTTTGCTTATCCTTGATCATTATAAACAAATTTTAAAAATTACCTTTTCTTTTTCAAGTTCTATTGAGGTTTTACCTAGCGTTCCATTTGCGCTGCTGATTTTGAAGGCCGTTACGTCTGGTTGAAGAGTACAAAATGATGTTGCCTCTCTACAAATTATTACCTTCATCACAAAAGAGGGTTGTAAAGAGCTAGACAGAAACAAAAACCTCTCGACATATTCGCAAACATTGGTCATGGGAGCAAATATTTGATGTGAGTGAAACCTTTCCCGGCAGAGCCGGTGTCGGATGACGGGTAATTAGTTTTGCCGAAGTGCTCAAAAAACTGCCATTCCGCCATAGAGCGAATTATAATGACCGGCAAACGAGAGGAAGGCAGATAGCTTAAGTACGATCGACACACAAAGGTGAAGATTACTGAAAAGTGCCCAGATAACTGTGGTGGAGACGCGCTATTGTGGGAAGGAACAGGACTTAATCGGGTTTGGACAAACATCCAAAGTCTTGTTGAAATTAGACCCGTTGAACATGAAACTTTTTTCGCATGGTTTTAAAAAAGTGTATACTGCAGTATGTATTCCCAATTACTGATTCTTCCTAGAACAAAGATACTTAAATAGCACTAGAACCAACCAACAGAAAATCTAAAATTAAAATAAGCTTTTGGTCAACTATTGGTTTATAACAGCTATGTCCAACCCGCGGCCCACAGGCCGCATGTGTCCCAGTCGAAGGTTTCGTGCGGCCCAGATTAACTTTTCGCTGTAGTAAAAGTATCCTACATACTGACAACCGGTCCTTATTTTGATAATNTTGAATTTGACATTATTGATACACGTGGTCNTCAGTGCCACTTTATCANNTCTGTCACCACTGCAGTTAGGATTCGAACGCTTTNAGTGCATTAGCTTAAGATAAGTTTNGTTTGCTAAGATCAAAGTAAGCCATTCAATGTGCGACCCTCGTTATAATGTAATTNNATGTGCGGCCCTGGTTAAGACAGNGACTANNTTTTTGGCTCAGTAAGCAATTTGGTTTGGACATAGCTGGTTTATAACGATGTTCCAGTTCGCCTGAAAGCGGGTCCTCATCAGTGAGAATGACAAGTGAACGGACGAAGTCCCGAAAAGTACAGAGAAGGTTCAGAGAGGCGCATTGATAAAAAAGCGATAAATACCAAAGGGATGACAGTGGTATAATGCGAGAAAAATACGAGGAAAGCGAATCAAGCCGAAATGCACGTTACGTGAAGAAAAGAAACAGATCATCCACTGCGACGCAATTGACGCAAACAAAGAAAACCACAAAAAAGCGATATATTTGCTAAAAAATCGACCAAATTATAAGCTGTCATCACCCACATGCTGCTTTTTAAACATTTGGAAATAAGTTTAAGAATTTTTAATTAAGTGTGTCATCGTGAGTGTGCTTAGGTAATTGCTAATGGTAATGACTGCTGTGGTTTGGCTTCTCACGGTACCATTTGTTGCTGATCACCCAGTAGCATAGCCTTGCTATACCGTAGTCTACCAGCAGCATAAAGGATCTTGATTATGCACACGCTTTACGTAGTGTGTGTCACAATTTAAGATGTTCCACAATGAATGAGACTGTTGCACGATCAAAAGCCTCAACCGACCGGTTACGGTTCACTGAGCGTTGACAACATATACCGTAAGTGGTGAAAGTACTTACACCTCAATCCAAGCAAAACATTCGTCTTTTGTTTCGTCATTCACTGTACAAGGTTATGAACTATGCTCTGTTGTTCCAAACGATTGGACGAACATATGTGTGACGTAACGTAACTTGCTTTTTAAGCAAAAAAGACCCGAGCACGTTTAAAAACTGGAGATTCAGCCAGTGCTGTAAGATGTCGATAATAATCGTGACATCGTTTTTTCGTCATAATCGGAGTGGAACGCTGGGAGGCGTCGGTAGTGGAACTTCTTCATGTCGCACCAAAAACATTCTCTCCTTGCCATTTTCTGTGAATTTGTCAACGCAAATCAATATGAGTTGTGCTGTCTTCGGCATGTCACTTCTTCGTTTTGATTGAGTTTTCCTTCAATTCTTATTTTAGAATCACTCCACTGCTCGTGATCTCTATGTATAAATCGGAGGCCATCTGCCACTCCCACGACGTTCCGTGAGGATATTCCCAAAACACAACGCAAATGCCATTATTTTAAATTAAACCATATTCGATATACTTTCATTCAAATCAGCAATTTTGCGTTGCTGTTTGTAACATGACTTTGCAGAACTTAAAAAGTTTTGATCTCTTTCCAAAGATATTGTTCAAGACTGGATACCGTCAAACTTACGTTTGCACGACGTTGTGACAGAAAAACATAGCAAAAACACAACGCTTCGACGTGGTTCAAAATCTGTGCCACGGGAAAGTCCGTAGAAGTGCAAGGAAAGGAATTCTAAAAAATAATTCTAACTTCCTTTACGAACAACTTCTCATTTACATCTTGTGGTGAAAAAGCGTCTGTGTGTTGAAGATTCGAAATGAGAAGAATGCTCAGTTAAATTGTTTTATAGTGCCTAAAACCAAGGAAAGTACTTCTCATGGTTATCCATACTCATGAGACTGCACGCACTAGCAGGCAACCCTTAGAACATGGGTTCTCAACTGATCTCAATCCGGTTATCATATTTTCACGTGATCATAAGTCTCGGCCCACTTTGATAAAATACCAACCAAACAAATTTATTTCTGAAAAACAGTCCTCAAAAACAAATTTTAACATACATATCGCAGGCAAAGTGAAATGAAGAGAGATTTCCCTAAGAAACTGACGAGGAACCTGACAGGTACATGTATAAAAATTGCTACAATAAAATTAAATATCAAACTGCTCAAAATCAGACATTCACTTCTCTTCGCTTTCACCCAGTCTGTGTTTTATGGAAGTCAGTCACACAGCAGGTACTTAACTTGTGATCAGAGTTTCAGCGTTTGCGGTGACAGTAGACAGAGTTCCTCTCAGATCATACTCAGTGTTCAACCAGTTTCTCTGCTTTGACTTGAGCTGGGACAAGGTAGAAAAGTCACTGTCACATTTGGCGCGTGCTCTTCTCTGGTCTTTATTTTCGACACAGGGAACGGCACCAAAAAACGAATGCAAAATGAAATTAGCATTAAAAATTTCATTTTTTGAAAATCCATTTGTTTTTTGCAAGCTTTCCGTTTGAGAAACCCTGCCTCAGAAGAAAAGTCTAGTTTGAAAGAAAATGTCTACAAATTCAGGTTATAACTTAGTGTAGAAATTAACTTCAACGCCACGAAAAGTTATGGTCGGGCTCAGAATCGAAGTATACGGCACTTGTCTTTACTTTTTTTAATAGTTTCTTTCTTTCTTCGGAATCAGATAATTGGTCAGATGTGAGGTGTTACTTCTTGGCGACGGACAGCCTTTCCGGCGAAGTTTCAGAAACTAAGAATGTATTTAATGCTTTACAGTCAGCCTTCATCGACAGAAGCATTTTCTCCTTCACCGAGAGAAACATTTTTTCACCAAAAGCTTTCAGATCCCAAAAGGTCGATATCACTTGAAAAACGCAGTTTTAAAAGAAATAACAATGTTAAATTATCGACATTAACCATTTGCCGCTTCTTGCTTGTTTGCATTTACCGTTCCATGAGATAACTGCGCATTAAGGGAAGAGCAGTGTCCTCCCAGCAAGGACGTTTGAACGTTTGAAGTATATTTCGCGATGAAGCAAAACTGGCATGCCCATACATTTTACGAACAAAAACCTGGTTAAAACTGCATGAAGCATTTTCGATGCAAAATGGAAGAAAGATGTTTTTTGCACCGACTTTTCTGCAAACGTGAGTTAATAAAAACATAATTGAGCAGAAGTTCAAAATGTACTATGGCCAGGAAATCGTTTTCTGACATGTCAGCACCAAGCAAGTTTGTCTTGTTTTCAAAGTCAATACAACAACGGGCAAATGCTTTTTGGTTTCATGTAAAAAAGGCCTCTCAGGTTTGTTTGCATTCCTATCTAGCAACGAGACCTTCCTGGGCTGAGTTCGACGGTGCATGCCAGCACCGACCAAAACGTATGAGCTTGTAAATTTCTCACGCTCGCCAGCTGAAGTTCTGCCTTTACAGGCTTTGTGAAGGGGTTACGAAGATTATGGCGTAGTTCACTTCACCGCATTGATGTTGCCCTGGCCAGCTGCTTGAAGTCTGTCATTTTCGTTTGGGCAAGCTGGAAAATAAACGGTCTGATCGGCACCCGATGATAGCGTTCAGCGTATTAAGACTCTCTTGATTCGTCGGTGCAATCTCGTCCAGTGAAACTACAAGAAAAATTTCTTGTAGTCTATCGAAAGCAAGCACTTATGAACTTTCCATCCAAACGTGTGGAGCTACTTTTTGTGTGAAAGATATATTCCAAGTGTTTCAAGCAATAACTAATTTGAGTGGGCGCAATGAAGAAGTTATGCTGAAAGCTTAGTAGCCTACAGTATTAAAAATCAGGCGTAGTGCTTTCGAATTTTTTGGGAAATTCACACTTCTTCCAAGCAAAATGCTTTAACTTATTTTTTAAATTAACCATGCGAAAAGTTTAACATTTTGGTCTTTTACTCAATTTGGAAAATTTTTCAAACGCTTTTGATGCCAAGAATATTACCCAGAATCAGGTCCAGAGACAGAGATCNTAAAGGAAAGCACTTCATGCCCGCAAANGTTGTGTTCGTGTACACTGGGGATTGATCGAATATTGCCAAAAAAATTGTAGAAAATGTGTTTNCAACGGTCTGAGCTAACAATGAGGGAACGCTTTGCTGCTATTTCTTCAGGTGATAACCCTGTCTTTAAGCAACTGTATCGCATTTGTTTGTAAGTTATTGACTTCTTGCAGCAGTCGTACTTTCATTGTCGAATCAACAGATACAAGAAACTCTCGAAAAGCGTTAAATGTATAAAAATTGTAAAATAAATATCACTTGTTTGCCGACAGTCAGTCTTAGTTGGTGCAATAGTGCAGGTTGTTTTTCAAAGCGAAACAGTCCACGAAGAAAAACCTTCAAATTCATATCTCCAACTGTGCTTTTGCTTTGACCGGTCAGATCAGACACCCATGTCAGAAAGATGAAATCTCATCAATAGGTGGTAGTGCTTTGTCACCTGCTTTTCACCAGTGAAAGCCGCCAACTAATCTTTATCGACTGATTAACCGTTTGACCACCACTACAACGCAAATCGCTAATAGCAGACAGGAAAAAGGTAAAACACCAGGGAGAAGTGAGCGTGCCAAGCCTCCGCGCTTACGCCGACCTTGCAGTGACCGTATTTCGTACCACCCAAGATCTTTGAACGTGGATTAGCAACTCTAGTGATCTCCTGTCACTGACGGCTGCAGCAGGTCTTAGCAGTGACAGCGTTTGTCGTGATCCGTGACTTCTGTGCAATTGCCAGTCGCGTGTCTCAAGCCGAAAATATCTACAAAAGCTCTTTCGCTGAAAGAACTCTTTACGGTGCATTCCAGCAAAGCTAGAGTTTTTGGCTTATACAGTAGGTTTGGTTAAATGCAGCAATTTCGTTTTTATCAAAGAAATCTGTTTTGGCCACTGCGCATTGCTGTATTACTGCACTCTCGTATAAGCCTCTCTCACAGCCGATAACTAGAATCTATTAGATAGCTCTTTCACTCTTTTTTCTTCTTGCAAAATGTATGAGATTTTGCGATCTGTGCAATAACGAAAGATTGTTTAAAATTTCGAAATTTTTTTTCAGGATGACTGATCACTCCGGAATGAATACTTCCAATACTTCCAGGCTACATCACGGTCAAAACTGTATCAATTATGTGCAGTCGAGAAGCCTTAAACAAGTGGGCAATTGCAAGTGTTGGCAAAATCCTGGTTCATAAAGGTTCACAGTTAAAAATACATTAGTCTGTGCATTAGCCGGGATTTTCCCCACCACGTTTGCAACATACGAATACATTGCAAAGTTTGTCGTGGCCCGCGATTTGAAGTTTCTTTAGTTAGAGGAGGATGACTTTCGAAATTCCTGTAAGTTTGTGCTTTTGCCCAAATTTCATGTTGAAACCATGACCTTTTGTCAAAACCTGTAAATATGAATTTGGTGGAATGGGATAAAAAGGCACTCAACAAAAGTAGTGAAAAGAAACAACTTTGCAATAAGTTTGACAAAATTGTGTGGGAATTGAAAATGTGTTTAACAACGCAATTAACAAGGCGGTTCGTTGGGGATTATTATCAACAAAACGTAAGTGTTCAGGGCAACAGCCCAGACTTAACTTGACCCTATGCGAAGAATCTGGGTGTTACATGGCATTCTACTCTACGAACTATTGGCGCACGCCACCACCTGTACAATTTGAAGTGTAAGGCGGAGCGACGCTGTGCGCCCTTAAACGTTACAGAAGTGATCATTTATTGCCTATGCCGTCGCTTCTTCGTGATTAATTAGGCTTGAAATGTACGCTGAGTTTGCGATGTTTTGAAATTCACGTCCCGGCAGCAGTTTTTTCTTGACCAGAACTCTACAGACCGCAGGTCGCTTTTCTAACAAAGAACAAAAGGCTAATTTTGTCGCGGTTTCCAGGCGGATTTCGAAAGCAAACAAACTCGAGCTCGGCTGAAGCCTTCGTGCCAGGCCATCGCGGAAGAAAGCCCTTGCTTTCATGTCGGCGACTTTTTCCTCCGAGACCAGCAAGTCGCTCTCAGCAGGTACTTTCGGGAGGCTTGTCGTCGGTGCGTAAAACCACTGGCTGAGCCAAATGAACAGTAAAACAAACGAGCGAAAGAGCAAGGTCAAGTGCAGAGCGGATGATGACAGCGACTCGAAAGGCAAGCGACTGATCTAGGTCTAATCGAAAGGACAGGGCAAAGTAAGACAAATTAAAGCTCGAGGTTTACTGTAAGCTTTCGATGAATTAACCGACTGGGCTCATCTTCCATAACTTTGCGATGACTCAAACTTGCACTTGCACCCTGTATTCAAGAAATTAGTCTCCGCGAAGGTGTCGCAGTCAAATCCATCGAAAAAAAGCAAAAAATTTTGATAGGATATCGATTTCATGCTGTTCGCATCGTCCTCAGTCCTGAAATCTTCATGCTTTTGTCCTTCGCGTCATCCGTTGCCTGTAAGTGGGTAGCTTGTATTATGAAGCGAGTTTTCGTCAGTGATTCACAAACATTTGACACAAAATGTGCTGAGCATTAAAATCACCAGGTGCAATATCAGCAAGCTACCACGCAGAAATCTAGCGCAAGTCTCCAACGAGTTTGAAAGGTGAAGGAGTAAATCGTTCAGGTGACGTCACTTATTTCTAAAAGTTTTGAACTTTTACTTTATTTAAATTTAGTTTCATTTTTCACTTTCAAGAAAGCAAATTGTTTAAGCGCTAGCGGGTTAGTTCCTGTAGATCAGTGGTTCTCAAACTTATTCTGATCGCGTACCATTTGTGGCTCCCGCACTGTCATCACGTACCACCTTGTTCCCGGAAAAGTCAATGTGCCAAA
>JGI24159J19872_10004233_pt1 | contig 18242 bp, 8 predicted proteins | sample Ectturendosymbi4_FD_19872 | JGI IMG/M metagenome (IMG submission 19872) | reverse complement strand
TGCTTTTGCTGGCTCAAACAACTGCCGGAGCTCGAGCTCCGCCTTTGTGAAAAACTTTGGGTCGCAGCTCCGGACCGCTCCGGCCCAATTTCACCCCTGCACCTGCCCACCGAGTGCGAATGCACGGTGCCTCAACCTGAGACACCCATTTGTAACCCGCCGCACAACAACTCATTTCATCGGACAACAATAACATATGTGCGGCGCACTGGGCAGATCACCGATGGAATACAGAGTGGTTGGCCATTTCATCCTCGACACCGGCGCCCACCCCCGGAGTGACCTTCCCAAGAAGAGCCTGGGTCCGGCTTAACCGTCTTCGCACCGATGTTGGGCGTTTCTGCTCCTGTTTGTACAAATGAGGTATGGAATCCTCTGCGGCCTGTGAGTGTGGCGCAGAAGAACAAACTGTCGACCATGTTGTCCTCTAACGTCCAATCCATCGACCTCCCCATGGACTGTACGGCGTGGCTGTTCTGGATGATGAGACAATCGAATGGCTGCTAAACACCTGCCCGAGTGCTAATGCGGCCTAGCAATGGACAGTAACAACTCGCTTAAAAGAAGAAGATTAATCATATGCAGATAACGTCGCAGCTGTGGGTCTGTTATGCTTCTAGACGTTTGAAATCATTTTAGCAAGAACCTCGTCAGTGGTGCGTTTGAGAGGAGGCGAGCGAGGCACTTCGGGCTCCCCCATTTTTGGGCTCCCCTTGAGATATTACGTGCATACATTTTCCTTATTTTTGGTGAAAACGTATTATCTACTCATGTAATGTACTACAAAGCAGATCATAAGTAAGTAGGCTACTATTTTTTCAAAGGGCCCCGTACAGCGGCTGTGATGTGCAGGTACTCTACTTTCAAAAGGGTCACAACAGCAACTTTAATATGCAAGTACCTTGCTTTCAAAAGTGCCCCCAACAGCAACTGTAACGTGTAAGTACCTTGCTTTCAAAGGGCCCGACCACCATCTCCGATGAGCAAATAAAGAAATGCTTCAAACTACGTTATATACCTAAAAAATTATGGGAGAAATTTTCTTCCAAAAAGTTCAGAAAAGACCCTATAAAACAGAGCAAATATTTATACCAAATAATAACTTTTTATACCGAATGATAATTTTTGTACCAAATGACGATTTTTAGAGCGTGAAGTAATTGGTATATTGATAATTTTATGACAATGCCACAGATGAACAGAAAGTATCCAAGTGGAGCAGCAAAAAGAAGGAAAAAGAAAGGATAAAGGGTGATAAAAAATGCGGAGGTCTCCTGGACACATTTGTTGTTTTACAGGTGGTACTGGTGAGCCTACAGAGGAGAGTGCAGCTTCAAGCACCCAAGTTGTAAATAGTCTCTATGTCTGCCTAATGCATGAGCAGATGTGTCATACATAAAAACTCAAGTTTTGTAAATATGAAGTTGATAAATATATCCTTTAGAACATTCATGTTTTTACCCAAGGATTTCTTTTATATGTCTCTGAGTTGGAAAGATTAGACAAATTTCTCATTTCTTGTGATGTTGTGCATTAGAGAACACTTCCATCAGAAAATAAGACAACATGCAATTGTTATAGCAGGGACCACATCTTTTAATTTATAGAACATTTCCTTCTGAGTTTACAAAGTAATTTTGTATTATTGCTGTTGTGTTGCAAAGACTGTTAATAAGCAAGGCTACATTCATTCTTCTTACCTGGTAGCAGAGATGGAATTTTTTGAGTATTGTGAGTAGCCTACTCATTTTTTCTACATATATTTTAGATGGTTTAAATTTAGGCTATGCTTGAAGTCACAGATCATTTGAAGCTTGAGTAGTAAATGGTTGGTTTAAGGTAGACTTGGTAGATGATGTTAATGTTTTTGCCAGCTCTTAGCCGATACAACTTGTGCTGTTTTTTCTTAGCGTAGATTTAATCAAATGTGTAGGCTACTTGCTGCAGTAGAAATGTGTGAGATGAGGTATATGATGAATTATTTCCTACTTTTGCACATCTTTCAAACAACTAGTGTCAATGCAAAATGAACGCAGCCTTGAATCATTCAGCCTCAAATCTTTCCAAAACAAGTCTCAGGTTAAGTGCTTTTGTATGCTATGTTCTTGTTGTTGAGGGGATGAAATTTATAACAAATTTAGTGTTTTAAATCTTCTTGGTTGTTGTTTGCGGTTTCATGGATTCCCATAAAGACATGAATGTGAACATATTCAGAATACCAACTACCAAGCATTTTTTCTAAGGGGGAAAGTGTGAAACTTTCAAAGGGGTAAACTTTGTAGTTTATTGATGGTGAATGCAAAGAAGTGTGACGCGAAAATAAGGAAGTGGGGGCGATGCCAACTTGTGATTGCCTAAGTTTTATGTGTTGCCAACCTTGGCTTCCCAACTTTCAGTGTTTTCAAAGTTGTGTATCATGAATACCCTTTTGCATTTTCTCCTTCTGCTATGTCAGTCATGCCGTAGTCTCAGGAACGTATCCTTTGGTGGCCGTTTCTTAGGCTTGATCAGAAGTGCTTGTCACGGTTGGCTGATTATGATGACGTCATCAGAGGGCCCTTTTTAGTCTTGCCTCGGTCCCTACCAACTCTAAATCCACCACTGGACCTCGTATAAATAATTATAAGAATGTGTACAAAAGCTTAGACATAAATTTATGTAACTACGAAACTGACTCTACTAAATCAGGAACAAGCGTTTATAGAATTCTAATTCACACAAACTAGCTTTCAAAGCTTTAGTTTTGAATTAGGTTCCAAACCTTTCAAATGGTACTTAAAAACAGTTCGCAGTCAATTTAGGCTATGCTTGAAGTCACATTTAGTGTTTGTTCGGTGCATACATTAAGTTATCACCATAGGCGTACGAGGCGGGGAGTGCGGCAGCCCCCCGGTTTGGAAATTTTCAGGGTAAACTCTGTTTTCACGGCAAGCACAAAGTTGCTCGAAAATCCTGAATGACAAAAAATATTTCAATGCAGCGAAAAATTTCAAGGCAACTGTGTTTTTCAGGACAAGCGCAAGTTACTCAAAAACCCTGAATGATAAAAAATATATTTTCTATACAGTGAATTCAGGGCAAACTTTTTTCAGAACAAGTGCAGGTTGCTCAAAAATCCTGAATGATAAAATATTTCAATACAGTGAAAAATTTCAGGACAACTGTTTTCCAGGGCAAGTGCAAGTTAATCAAAAATCCTGAATGATAAAAGCTATATATTCTATACAGTGAATTCAGAGCACACTCTGTTTTTCAGTGCAAGTGCAAGTTGCTCAAAAATCCTGAATGAAAAAAGTATATTCAATACAGTTAAAATTTTCAGGGCAAACTGTTTTTCAGGGCAAGCGCAAGTTGCCCAAAAATCCTGAATGGTAAAAAATGTATTCAATACAGAGAAAATTTTCAGGGCAAGTGCAAGTTGCTCAAAAATCCTGAACGGTGAAATAATGTTCAATACATTGTATTCAGTGTATATTCACTTGGGGATTATCCGTTAAATTTGGGCTAGTGTAATGTGTAATCCGGACCAAAGTCGTGACTAGTTATAATGACTTTGATTTGGACCAAGCCCTCGTTTTCTGTAATAGTCGAACAATCGCATGTCGGTAGGTCGTCAGCTTGATATATGAGTTCGGTAACTCTTTCTTTGTTTGTTTTCAAGTTTGCGCTGGGTAGAGGTGAAGGGTGTTAAGATGATAGATTTTTTTTATTAACAGGGGTTTTAATGCCAGGTTTTTCGTGCGGGCCGCACGGACGTGCAGATTGCTTGGCCCCTTTGTGTGCGAGTCTAAGTGCCTTGCTCAAGCGCACAGCAACGATAACACAGGCAGGTGTAGGGAGTCAGACCCTTTGATCCGGAACCGTCACTTTTAACCATTACATTGCGCCATCGAAGTCGCTACATATTTGCATCAGTAAAGGCAATTACCGTAAATTTTGTTGTCTGAGAGAACACAAGACGCAAGAAACTTCACCCCTTTGAGTTAACAAGCAAGGTAACTACAGAATTTGCCTATAACGGCACCTCTACGGGATTGCATAAAAACGCTATTGCCGAATTGACGTTATAAGCGAATTGAAATGCATATGAAAGATGCCATCGGGACCGAACAAAATGTTACGTTAGAGGCGAATTGACGTTGCAGAGAAAGCCGTTGTGAACGAATTCAACTGCATAGAACAGATTTACAAGAGGTTTCAGGCCCTATTCGGATGAAACTAAAAAAGTTAGTTTCAGGGCAAATTGTTTATTTTTAGGGCAAATTGTTATTTTCAGGGCAAATTTTTCAGCCCTCCCAGTAAAATGCCTTCGCTTACGCGTATGGTTATTACAATCTCACATGCGAACGTTTCGTCTGCAAACTCGGACAAAAAGGCCTGAGTAAACGTACTTGAAGAGTCCACGGTCTTCGTTGCTCACGATTTCCTTGTAATCAACAGTGGGAACTTCTCTGGTCTCATATTTAGACGAATAAGTGTGTTGACTGATAACGTCTCGTTCATTCAATGTCTTTTCAAAACATTGCTTGCAGTTGCAGTAATCTCGCAGCCAAGGTACTGGAAGCTCAGTCACGTGGTCGGGAGTGATATCTCCGTCAATTTTGAACCTCAAGACATTGTCTGCATTGGCAAACAACACACAATGATCGGAAAACGTTTGAAAGGAGTCATTTACTCTAATGAGGTGAAATCAATGGCGGATCCAAGGGTGGCGATTGGGGCGATCGCCCCCCTAAAACCGACAAAAGTAACTTTATTCACCATGAGTTTTAACAATTCGGAAAACAACAATTTATCAAAACTAATTCCGAATAAATGTTTCATCACTTTCGAAATGTCTCACTGATTGCAATATAAGCCCATTCTGTCATCCATTGTTTTGTCACAGCACTTTTGTGAAGTATATTTTATCTCTCTTACAGTAGCCAAGCCGTTATGAGACTTGACTACCAAATATTACTGAAATCCCCTCTAACGTCACGAGTTGGGTCCGCCCCTGGGTGGAATGTTTTTGTTATTTGAACGGGCGTAGCCATGTACAACATTGACTTGGCAAAATCAAGCAAGATTTGGAAAATGATGACAAACCCTGAAGCAGTGGTTTTTTCAATGAAAATGATTTGCTTTATCCGACACCCGGTAAAAGTATACTGCCATGAACGAACAGAAAAATCAGCCTAAACATTTTGTGCTGAATTGTACTGCAATTTCATGCAGCGTTTGATTATGTCCATGGAAGTTCTATTAGTGCTTGCTGCGACCTCCTTTTCACCAAACAGACCGGAAATGGATTTTACCGCCGTACAAATGTCGGCAAAAAAACGGTCCGCCAATCAATAAAAAACAGAAGCAAGAGTTGTAAAAAAGAGCGTCAATTTGACTCTACTGTTTTTTTTTCACACCGGGTGCACATATCAGCTAGCATACAGATGTGTGTCATAGAATAGAACAAGCTTAGGCCTATATATTTTTCTCCGTAGATGTTTTCCTTGCGGAAAGCGAATGCAAATGATTGATTCTTTTCAGAGACTTTTCCCAAAGCAGATATTACTTCTCAAAACAGAGATTGTTCATTGCTTTGGTGTTTTAGCACCGAAATCTTTTCTTTTGGCTCTTTGGTGTTCGGAAAAATTTGAAGAAGAGCTTTGGTGTTTTAGCACCGAAAATTTTGGAAAATCGTACCTACGCAAAGACACTCTGCGACATGGTGTTATCACTTACAATAAGGGATGAAGTCTCAAAACTTGGTCTGGGTCTCAAGACTCGTATTGATATATGTTTTGGTGCATCTGTTTCAAAGTATGTGTGTCTCGCATTGTTCTCATTCTCGAGGGCTGCAGCTGGTTTAGGTCTCGAACCCTTTGTTTTGAGACTTGTAATGTCTCAATGAGACCTGATATTTTGCGAGAAATGTCGCTGTAAAATATGACCTGAAAAATGTTTCACAATTGTAAAGCCACGTGTCAGTCTCGTTGCATTTAGTTTTTGGCAAAGTTTCGGTCTTGAATTTTAATTTCGTCGGCCTTGGGTTTTCAACTACATCACTGGCAACATTGTTTACTGTAATCTAGCAAACAATGACCTGATAAATAAACTAGAAAATATTCACAAGCATTTCTATTAATCAACTGTTTCTTGCATAATAACTTCGCCCTGGGGAGGTCTGTAGCCCAAATGATCTCTGGTCCTTCGCAGCCCCCCACTCCTCCACCCATTTTATGAAAAGTCTACTTAGAACTATCACAACACTATGCAACGATGTTAAGCATCATAGTAACCGTGTTGGTACCATATCGCTGCGTGTGCTCTTTGCTAGTGCCACATACCCACGCTTGTGTTCTTTCATAGTGACCATGGTAGCACCATCTGCACTTTGTTTTTTTGCTGCCGTCACATACCTGTGCTCGTATTCCTTCGTCTGTGCGTTCCTGGTTCCTTGTTAGGCTGTTAGAGCCACGTGCGCGTAAGATCTACTCAGTCTTGTGTGTGTTGAAATGGGCATAAAGGAACCCCGTTAGCAAAAGTACTCGACTTTCTCGAGTCGTATGTTCCCGCTCATGTTGATGTCCGCACAAGGCTTGTCAGTGCACGTCAACTGGTGGATTACAAGAGTTTTTGGTGCTATAATGACCAGAGGAAAAGCCTCACAAGAAGAGACGAAAAACGGCCCATTTTGTTTTGCTGTGTGAAACGAAAGTAGCATCATCTGCAAATAGCAGTTCATGTACCAGGATGTGCTGAGTTTTTGTTCTGGCACGTGATCTTGCAAGATTGAACAACTTGCTATTTTTGCGGGTGGGCAGCAAAACTTGATCAGTGATGGTATTTTTGTCATCATCATGGAATGTATGATGGAGAACAGCAGAGAGGAAGCTTCTGAACAGGGTTGGAACCAGAACACAACCTTGCATCACACAACTTTTTAAGCTCAAAGTTAGACAACAGAACACAAATGAAATGCAAGCTTCCATATCGTCATGCAATGTTCCATATACTTGTGTCTTGATTTCTGACAAGGATGAGAAATCTAGGCGGACAGCTGATTTTTTGTAGAACGCTCTAAAGCCTCTCTGCTGACCATATCAAATGCTTTGGTCAAGTCAACAGAGGCAATGTGCAGCGGGCAGCATACTAGCATGGTACACTTGCCTTAGTTCAGTGTTTTGCAACCCTTCAAGGTTCTTGGCTCCCTTTCAGATATACTCAGTATGCATGGATGGCCCCTGCTTTTGCAGCAATCAGCATCAAAAGAAACAAGGCCACGAGCAGAGGTCTGCTCGTGGCCACCCAAAATACGGGGGCCACAGGGCCCCGGTTGAAAAACCTGCCATAGTCTAATTCTCACTCTTGAATTTATCACACAACTGCAGCACTGCATACATGGGCGTCGGAAGGGAGGAAAGGGGGGCCAAGGACCTCTGGATTTTGAAGTTTGATATTTTGTTAATAAAGGTTTAGTATAAAAATGTTTTTTCTTAGTTTCGGAGTTGATAAAATAAAATTTAACCACTGAAGGCACCCTCTGAAAAAATCCTTTAGACCACCCCTGAAAAAATCCACTGTTGCACCCTCTGGAAAAAATCCTTCCGACGCTCATGACTGCACACGTTTACCACTGCAACTAAAGTTATTAATACCTTCTTTGCATTCTTTCACTTCTTCTATTGATAGATTTTCTGGGAAGGATGGAATATCAATCGTGTAGATTCCGGAAAACTTTGGATTGCATCTCAGGCATTGGCAGCTAAATCTTAACCATTTGCAGTTGTACCTTGAAATATATTTTAGAACTATGGTTGAACAAGACATAAAACCTAAAGTTGAGTGTAAATTCAGCGTTTGCTAAACGTGTGCAACGCCATTTCTTAAACGCTCGGAGCCATTCGATAATAATTGCTGATTTGTGGTAGCCTTGACAACACTGAAAAGCACTGCTTTCGGAATTTTCCAAAGTTCCAGTCCACAACATCAAGAAATGTTCATGACCGTAGATGTGCGGATGTGCACATGTTTATCAGTGCACAAAAGCTTTCGCCTTATCATAACTCTTGAGTGTTGAAAAAAACACTCACTGACGAAAAGTATTCAGCAGTGAAGCAGGAAAATGTCGCCACCGATGCGCCAACTACTACAGTGACAAAGGTGTTTGATTATTGCATGGCCATTCCAAGTCATCAGCCGGTCATACGGAGAACTCGGCAAAACACAAAAAACACCCGAAATTCGTTGTAGGAAGTTGTAAGCGTATATAAAAAATACATGCTGAGAAATATCAGCTGGTGGATCATTTGCTATATTTCCAAGAAGCGGACTTTTTTAATTCGGATTTGGCAGAAGTCATCGGCAAGTACGAAATCTGGTTTGGTTCATAAGCTTCGGTGCCTATAGCGCAAAACCGCAAATCCCCTCAGGCAGATCGCACTGCAGAAGAAAAAATTCATCAGTCATGTTTCGGTATTGCCGTAGCAATAAACTTGAGGACGTTCATTTGCGAACAACAACTTCAAAGAGTCAAGGGGTGCTGGAGGAGAGCAGCCGGGTTAGTGTTACGTTGGTGTTGTTTAACATACAGATTTTATAGAATCATAAAATATTTTGAAGCAAAATTCAAAGAAAAATGTGGTAAATTTACTAATGTTTGTGCTAATCATTGTCATTTTATGATAAATGCAAAAAGGACACAAAACGCAATTGCCGAAAACGTTTTCTCTACAAGCACAGTCACATCATTTCCTATACGTGCTAGATTTGTGGTGCATATCAGTAATATTTAATTATATATATTTCAGAGTGACCGGAAATAGCCTTTAGTATTATGTACTAAATTTATTGTGTTAATGTCCATCTCGTGATACTGTGCAAACATTTTGCATAGGAAGCATTACCCGTAAATTAATCTACCTAGTACCTACAGTAGAAAGGCTAATCTGCGGGAAGGGCGAGTCTGCCACTGCTGCGTAAACCAAGGTACCGGCCAGAAAGACGGCTTGCGTAACACACACAAAACATTAACGAAACTTTTGAAAACTGAAGCTCTACCTCAAACAGAGGCAAAACTGTTTTCATTTTAATCCAATNATCCACGTTTTTGTGGTCGAAGCAAAAAGCAGGTGCGCTGTATTGGACACAATAGTAAGTCAAAATGTGAACATTTTTGTGAAAGTTTTAAATATGTATCAAATCCGTAGCTGATAGTAGGTTAGCAAAATATTGCATATAACTATATTCTATGGGAGCATACTTTCGCGGTTCATTAAAATAAGCTCGACATTTTATTTTATTTTTTAATTCACAATCGATGTCTTGCACGACTATGAAATCGCTTCGGTTTAAAAACCTGGAACTTTTGTTGAAATCATTTTTTGCGGTGCATTATCATAGACGAATTGTGGCGTCGCAGAGAACATGATTGAGACCAAGACTTTGTTTCAAAGAGAAAGGTTTTACATTTTGATTTTTATGACTGAAAAAATATGATCAACGTCGCAAAGTTGTTTGTAAAATTACGCAATGGAATTGCACATCCTGAAGAATAAAGCCTTACCTGCTGACATGTCCGTCATTCCATTTCACTTCACAGACGTTTTTGTCCAAAGAAACTTGAACACAAAATATACCTGTTTTCATGTTTATTTTCGAGCTTTATCTGAAAAAACAAGGTTAGTTGCTTTCACTTACTTGTGAAAAGGAAGACAAAATGTTGTTTTTTTCCCTCAAAACAAACCCAGGTAGATGTACAGTTTGAATGACCATGCTCATGTAACTAAACGTACACCTGAAAACTAATATTCAAAAAATGAGCATAGCAAAAACGACAAAGCGACTGGAAGACAGGCTTGTCTGAATAGCTACCTGCAAAGACCGAACACTGTTCAAAGTTCAAATGGTGTACCTAAAATTTGCGCCTGGTTTGCAAACATCCGTTCAGTACCTCCCGTCACTTAGAGAACGCAAAGATTACAAAGGTCGACGTGAAGTGGTAAACATCGTTTCGCATCCTCGTGCATTCAGGTGAAACGTTATGCACGAGACCATGCAGTTCATTTAAAGCCACCCTGCGGCAAGCTTGCCAGAAGCCTGTTAATTTGGGATTATTCGACGGAAATAGCTTGAGATCCAATCATTTGAATTCATATTTAGCAGCATTTACCAATCTTTCTCAGACTCGTTCTTTTATGGAATGGTGATGGCACTCTCTGAAAACAAAGTCTTGTAGTGCCAGGGCAGGACAGCAGGTAGCTGAATACGTGTGCGTGACGCACGCTCAAGCCGTTTGTTGCGTTTGGTGCGCATTCAATTGCGGCACTGCACTACATGCACATAAAGTTTATTAGCAATAACATTTCGTGCCATGAAATTTAATTCTTTGCTCGTGTAGCGGCTGCAGGCTCTGTGCATGGGCGTGTGATTTGCGGTGCGTGTATGCGTTGGGAGGTAATGATTGGCGGAGCCCGACCTCGCGCCGATAGCGAAAAACATTTGTTTGAGATGACTTAAACCGCAAGTGGGTTATCGCGCGAGGTTCAGAAATTGAATAGGAGAGTTTCGTTTTTCCACCGTTGACGACGTTGCACGCGAAAAGGTTACCATGGTGAAATAAAGTCATGGTGTGTTGCAAAGCCGGTGTCGAAAGTTTCCGACTAAGGGAACAAGTCGTTCAGCCGCGATGGTCAGTCAGAATCAAGGAGGTTAGAGAGGATCTACTAAGATCTCGATACGCGCCTTCTATGGTCGATCGGCAACTCTACATAAATATTTTCCAAAGCAGGCAACCCCTATACACTCGTTCGAAAACATCTGCTTCCTTCGAAACGCTGCAGAGCGCGAGTAAAATTTGCCGGTGATGATCAACGCTTTGAATAACTTATTGTAAAAGAAATGGCTAACTATGTTCGGGAACCTTAAACAAATCTGCCTTGGAGTCGGCCTGAGGTAACCAATTCCCCGAAAACAAGTTTGAAGGTTTTGTTTTGTTTGGATTGGGGACTTCGGACGAAATATCTTTTATTTGCATACAATTTTCATCCTCGTCACTCTCTACAGTTACTCGATGATTTTCGAAAATGGCCACTCTAAAAGTGTGGTCTGGGATGCCAAATCAGTGACTAAGCCGAGCAGAAGAATACTTACGGGGTAAAATACAATGAAAAAGAGCATCATTAACACTACAGCATGAAAAATAATGGTTAAAAGCTTGAAATATGTGTGAATTCGGTGAAAACTGGATGAAAACTTTAGTCTTTCGTTCCAAAGCGTCAGAAAATTCGTGAGAAAAAAAAGCATGAGAAAAAAATCAATCGTAGGAAGACTCGTTCCAGCATTGCAGCGTTCACTAAGAGCAACAGTGGCTCGCGAAATTGTCCGTGCGAATTTTAGACTGGTCTAGTGATCTAGTGAATTTTCACTGCAAGCTAGTGATTTTTTGCAAAGTGTGTGTTTGAAGAAGATCGATTATGTTTTTTCTAATTTTTCAGACCTTTTTTAAAAATTTTCAGCTGTTTGTAATCTGCAAACAATCGATTACGTCAGGAGTGGGCAATTAATTTGGCTCAGTGGCCACTTTGAGAAGGCCCCATGCAGCGGAGGGCCGTCCCTTCTAATGGAAATGGAAGAAAGTATTGGTTAAGTTACTAAGTAGGAGGAACTTTCAGATTTGAACATATTTCCTGAATGCTTCCGCGGGTCACTGAAAACGCTGTGGCGGGCCACATTTGGCCCACGGGCTGCTATTTGCCCACCCCCGGATTACGTGAATTGTTATTTGAAGATTTGCAACAACGGAACGAACAAGTGTTTCTAGTTTGAATTTATCATCGTTTTCACTTCCGTGCTATTTATTGCTGCTTTATTGGCCATGCCGATATAGCCTACTCATTTCTTTGCAGGGACGCTGCGGTGGAAATAATAACATGTTGGGTTGATTGCTCTGAAATACTACGTGATTGGTGTCGTTTTCAGGTCTTAAGAAAAGCCTGAAGATTGTTGGTATGAGATTGTTCAGGTTTCAGCATGATATATTTTAACAAACTTGCAAATGATGTAAAGGTTTTGGGGCAATAAAGTAAATAACGAAATCATTTCAAGCAAAGCTGCACATTCAACGTAAAAATGTTAAATCTAGTGTTTTTTTTCAAATCTAGTGAATTTTTTTCGTGAATCTAGTGATTTTTGCAGAGAACCCTGTGGCAGCGCTGCATGTGATCGAAGTCTAGGTTTATGAAACAGCTCAGGAACGGATAAACTGTGTGAACCTCAGGCAAGCATCGTGCCCAGTGGGTTTACGGTTGATCCACAGATCAATGCGCACGCGCTAGCGAATCACGGCGATGAATCCTTGCAACTGCCCGTGCCAGTTCTCTGTGATTTTTTCGAAGGATAGGCACTAATATTGATTTTGGACGTGTAAAGAGAAATGTGCGTGCTTAGGAAAAATGCTGACTCTCTCAGCTGTACCACCTCTGATAGGCGCGGATTTGCCATTAGACTAAAAGGCTTAAGCCTAGGGCCCCCGATCTCGGGGTCCCAAACATTTGGGAGTAAGGGCAATTTCCAGCATTTCTGTAAGCATTATATTTGTATCGTTGTTTTGGTTCAACGCACGTTTTTTTACTATGCCGCTAACAAAAAATCTCTATAGAAGAATGAGCGCCAAGGATTGAAGTTAATGACGATGAGCATTCTTTTTATGGCGTTGAGAATTGGTTGTTGTTACGTAAAATGCGTGCAACAAAACACCTGAATCCATTTTTCAAACTACACGAGGGCAGTGAGGTACTCAATAAATAAGTAATGGCAGTGTGGTCAGGTGACTTCACCGCTGCCTTTTTCGTTACTTTCATTGCGACTGTTTTTATTCCTGACAGTGCCGTAGCAGCCCAACTCTGCACTTCCCAAAATGCCTACAAGGGCCGATCAGTGTTGAGTTTTTAAAATAATATTTCGACATTACGGCAGATCCCGAGGCCAAATGCCCCCCACAACAAAATATCCTAATTTTTTGTTTTTTGTATTTCACCATTTTTTAGTTTCTTTTGCGGACACAATTTTAACAAAACCGATGCCAGAAAATCTTCAGCGCCATCTAGAATCTGTTTGGTTAAAAAAAGGTGATGCGTCCTAAAATCAAAATTTCTAGGTCAAATAGTATATTAACGCCAATAATGCTGGCATTTCGAGAGTGTTGCTAACCTAATACAGTGGATGGCTCAAACATGATTTAGTGAAGTCTTCGACATGAAGGTACTTTGATAAAGCGGCAGGCTAGGAAAATCAAGAAATGAAAATGACAGAAATGGTAACCTTGAAATTATTGAAGTGAAGTTAATAAAATAAGGGCATGCCTTGCTGGCACTGACAACAGCACGTTATTGATAGACTTGTAAACACCCTAAGCCAGGGTTGCCAATTAAGCCCATTTTCATCTAGATCTAGCAGATTTTAATCCTGTAGCAAACCTAGAGCTGCTGAATAGCTGGTATAGCGACCTAAATATGTTAGATTCTAGCAGATAATTGGTCTAACGGCCTATACAGTTGGTCTCATTCAAGCGGATTCTAGCGGTATTTTCAATTTTTTCTAGCTTGAAAGGTCTTTTTAGACTTGGCAACCCTGCCCTGGGCAAAATCCATTTAAGCGCCCACCCATCCTGTACAAAGATCCTTACTCCACATATCATTACATTGTGCGTACACTGCTGAAGTAAGAAGGAAGTTTTTGTACATTAGAAAAGTTTATTAGATGAATAGGAAATTTAAATTAATAGCAAAAGTATTGACGCTATGCAGCAAACCTGAAAGACTGCGTGAACGTGTGTTCCATTCACTTTCATCATGGTCGTTCACTTGTACCTGGTGGACGTTCGTCACTTTCAGAATGACATAGTTTTTGTTTCTTGGCTATTTTTTGGTGCTCTCTTTACCCTAGGACCCTAGGCAGCCGTCTAGTTCAGGGATGTACAACCTTTTCCTATTGCCGGCCGCATTACTTTTATATATATGAAGTACGGCCGCCAGTGAATTCGAGTTATATTTATGAGATACGTTTAATTAAAGATTAGGTTTTATCCGGTATATGCCATTTACTTGTGCCTAAAAGTATAATAAAATGTCAAACATTTTAACGAATATATTAAAGGAAACATCACCACCCAGATTGTTACGCATCGTGTCGACTGATTTTCTTGCTTTGCGTTTGTTTTGCTTCAATATGCGCCAGCACGGCCGCCAAATCTTATATTTTAAATTGCATGCGGACGGCCGCAAATTTAATTATTGAAGGCCGCATGCGGCCGACGGCCGCAGCTTGTGCACCGTTGGTCTAGTTTGACTAAAGGGAGCGCCGGCACTGATCAGGTGATGTTATTCCAAGTAACAGCGGCAGGTACTGCTCCGTCTATAAATCGCAGTACAAAAAAGGATACGGATTGACAAAAACTTCACTGATTTCTAGTGTTTGAGGGGTTAAGTTCTGTTTGAGGGGTTAAGTTCTGAATTTTGGGTCCGCTGTGACAACGAAGCGCCCCAATAGGGGGTATGGAGAGGGGCTGACGCGGCTCTCGTTTCTGATATCGAGGGAAGTCAGAACAAAGTAATATATTTATGAATTGCAACAACTTGTTCAGTGAATGTAACGAGCACGTGTAGTACTGATTTGCATGACATCAGTCGTCGCAAACCTTCAAGAGGACCCCCCCCAATTTAAAATAGCCCAGGGCCCCGAAAATGAAAATTCGCCCCTGACCTCTGATCCCTAGATTCATAAGTCTTGTGTTCTCACTGCACTATTCTCAGCGCAGGCGATTTACCTAAACCCATTCTGAACGTACTGTACGTCAGATTGGCGTATGGAGATTGTTCTTTCCTGTTGTTGTGTTCGTTCAGTCCGGCTCCTCAAGCTTTGCTGAACCACAAGATGAAACCACAGACGTTCCCGACATTTTTCATGTTCAATGTTGCCACTGGCTGTCTCGTTAACATCAGATTTTTGCCTTCTTCAACATCAGAAAACATGAGATTCTGTGTTGCACTTACATATAAGCTAAATGCTTTCGTTACTAACGCGAAACGTAAATTCCAACGCAGCGAAGGGAGCTCCTTCAGTTAGTAACGATAAGTAAGCACAGATGAAAGAGAGGTTGATGAAAGAATCTATGACTTAAAATAAAACTTCTTTTCATCCTAAAAGGAGAGGAAAACTTCGAAAACAGAAACAGTAGCCCAGTCAAGATCAAAACTTTTTCTCTCAAAACATCAGATCTGATGTTAAAACATCAGAAGTGGCAACACTGAGTCGTGTTCATCACTTGTTCGCGTCGAAGTAAAAAGAGAGCGAAAACGTAGTGACCGCACATGCAACTTTATGTTCACACAGGTTCGCACATTATGGCGTCATATGTACAGTACATGCAATCCTCAAGAGAGCGAACTCTTTTCCACACAGCTAAACGGTGGAACTATACCAAAACACTTTTATTTCTTAGAAAAACTTGAAAACATGCGAGTTTTGGGAAGGCAACCTAGCCAGCCAGTCTATACTTTGCCGGCGTTTAACGCTTTAGCCTCGTGAAATATTTTTTAATATCACTATAAACTATCTCTCATTTAATCAACGCATGCGCGAAAGTTCCATATATCGATACGAGGACTCTGTACACTTAACTATTAAGTATGAAATTACAGCAATGACATGCCAAGCAATTCTGCAAGAAGTACAATAATTGAAAAACACACAGTATACAATAAGCATTGGCCAAATTGGTACGAATGCAAGATTCTTATTCACAGCATAACCTTCTTCTGAAAAAAAGCGAGATATCAAAGGAATTTTTTGATATTATTTCAAATTTGTTTCACCTGAAAATTACTGGATTGCGATTGGGTATATATAGCAACAAATAAAATAAAAAAAAACTTTGGAAAATCTGGACCATTGTGTTTGGAAGAATTGCTTAGGTAAAGGCTGTAGACATAGAGCTTTGAAAAACCTACACTTGGAATATATATATTAATTTAAGTTTTTATTTTGCTTATGCACCAGCCAAGGATTCCTCAAAAATTTCTGAAATTTGGAAGAAAGTTTCCTTAGGTTCGAATCGATAAAACCCTGTCCAGCATATTCGCTACCAGGATTAGTTTGTAGCATGGGGAGTGCGTCAGGAGCGATGCGATAATTTAGCCTGTGTCGCAAGTGACGATTTTACGGTGTCCATGTGTTCACACAAGTGCGTCACATATGTGTTTGCTACGATGAATGTTGTTCTATGTGATATATTAAAGGATTTGTGAACGGCAGACGGATTCTTAAAATGGTTTTAAATACAATTCAGAAGTTGATTTTTCTGAGCAGCGCTCTATCAAATCGAGAAAATGACTTTCTACTTAAACAACTTGGTACTTCTTTAAGTTGGGAGATTCCGAAAAATGACACAACAAAGACACAAACATTTAAGTGCTTCGTGAATATTTAGGAAAAGCTATTTTTCCTTCAAAGAAGGTGGGGGTGAGGTTTTCGCTGCTTGCAACACTAGCTACACTTTAAAAGATTAAAATGAACTTCTGAATTGTATTTGAAAACATTTTATGAATCCGTTTGCCGTTCACAAATCCTTTAATATATCACGTAGAACAACATTCATCACAGTAAACACAATAGCTCGGCAATGTGCTCACCAGTTCAACATGTTCTTTACGCGATAGGCAGCACAGGGTAGCCCATAATATTTATTCCTGCGATGAACTCACGTGGGGTTCCGTAGGTTTGGTAAAATATCTGTTAGCCTAGCGCTGAGCAGTTCTTGAACAACTATACATTGGAACAAGGTCAGAGTCTGCACAACCACGTAAATGAGGCTCACGTTCAAACAAAATTATGTTATTCTCCATCAAGAACTGATTTGATTGGCACGTGCAGCTACAGGTGGGACGTATGAAAACTATCACTGCACACTGACTGAGCGCTTCTGTGGGCTAACGTAATCATCTGGTTTACCTGCAGTACAAATCGTTGACAAGACACGCCTACAAGTTCTAGAGTTCTTCAACCCGTTTCCTATTTCTTTCAGACTTTTTCTCAGCTTGCCTATCACTGTGCAGTTCGAAGTGAAAGTATAAACAGTTCAATTCGAACTCAAATACCAAACTGACTCACTGTAAGGGGATGTGACGTCATGAAAACAGCCTCAGCAGTCTAGCGAACGTGCTGCGCACATCTTGCCAAACACTCCATGCAGCTTGTGCATGTTATGGTCGCGTGCTCGGTCGCAGGGGCTGGTAACTTCAGTCATGACTCCTGTCGATATGTATCTTGGCTTTCGGCCTGCTGAGGCAGACTTCATTTGCCTTCTGTGCTGAAATCACCAGCGCATTCTTGCATGTCACTGCGGGGCAGCAAGCTCTCTGCCCAGTCTTCATGTCCAGCATCTTAGCGGTCATTTTGTCGTTAAGATTATTAAAGCGCAATCGCAAACTTTTTAGGTCGTGTTGTGGCAAAAACTTACAATATGATGTGCCTCTGTTATCTGTATCTACCGTAACACTAGGATCTGCGCGTTTTACTCTTCTACGTTCACGAGTTCAAACTACCCGTACGAAGATTAGAAAAAGTCTAAAATATCAACTTAAAAAGTTTTTTTACCAACTTTTATACCTGAATATGGCGTCTCATTTTACCTGACAACTGCGATGATGTTATGCGCTTTCGTCAATAAAGACACAACACAAAACTATTAGCGCGAAACACGAAAAAGTGACGCTTCTGGTTAGAACAATTCCAAAGAAAAAACACGATTTAATACNAAAACTGCGATCACACTACACGCTTGAACAACAACANNAAAATCGCAAGTTCACAACAAATCAAAGCACAATCACAATCAAACACAATCGCNCCTTCAAAATCTTTAAATGTTTTCCCGCTTATTTAGGCTTAAGCAAGATTGGCTGGGTTCCTATTTGGGGGAAAACATACCGAGAGTAACTATTTGGCTCGTACACAACTCGAAGCACGAAACTCTCCAAAGATTTCTCAGGAGACCGAAGGTTGTTTTCTCAGCTTCATTGCAAGCAGGATTGATAAAAATCATGATATTTTTTCGAATAAAAAAAATCGGATTTAAAAAGAATTTAAATCAGNTTTTTTGATTTTTATAATTATTTTAAATTCAATGTGTAGGGGGTGGCCACCTAACACATGTAATTTTTAATTTTAGATAGTTTGTTTTAAATAACTTTTTGTGCTTTCTTTCT
>JGI24159J19872_10004232_pt1 | contig 18242 bp, 11 predicted proteins | sample Ectturendosymbi4_FD_19872 | JGI IMG/M metagenome (IMG submission 19872) | reverse complement strand
CAATGCTAGAAATCTGGGCCAACGCCATTTCTTACTAATTTAGTGGGCCATGAGCAAAAAAAATGGGCCAACGCCATTTCTTACTAATTTAGTGGGCCATGAGCAAAAAAAGGTTGAAAACCCCTGACCTAAGATGACGAAATGACAAACTGTATATGGCTCTTAAATTCAGCTTGTTTTCTATTGAGCTCGCTTAAATTACAACAGATAAGCAATACATCGCGCCCCCTGGAAGTTTATTGACGCCCCTCTGGGGGGCGAACCATCCCCCGGTTAAGAACCACTTCACCTCAACCTCAACATTAGGCCAAAGGAAGCTTCTGATAGTGATTTCACTATCGAGTATGTTATGCTTTGGCCAGGTATACACTTCACCTTGCGCTCTCAGTGTAAGCGCTGTTCTGCAGGGCGCTTACATAACTCCCTTCCCTACGGAAGTCTTTCGAGCCATTCGTGCTCAACGAGACGAAGCCTACATATCGAAGATCATATGCTTCCTGCATGTCATGGCTTCGAACCCACATCCTCCACCATGACGTGCCCCACATCTCCACCATTTTTATTTTACTTCGCCTCAACCCATTAGGTCAAAGGAAGCTTCCGATAGTGATTTCACTATCGAGGATGTTATGCTTTGGCCGGGTATACGCTTCTCCCTGCACTCTCAATGTAAGCGCTGCTCTGCAGGGCGCTTACAGACAATGTGTGCAAGCCGAACATGTAAAAAGTGAATATATACAAGTAATAAAACACCAACCGTCAAATCTTGCTTTAAATTCAGTGAAAACAATTGGCTGTCAGCCCCATGATAAATGTCTTGCAAAACATTTGAAACCTTGATCAAACCAATTTACATGCATCGGTTTGCAGCTGATCACCCCCATCCGATTTATTGTTTTTTTCTGTTAGCCGTTTACCCCAAATCTGATGTTAGAATGTCTTCATTTCTCTCCTACTGCCGGATTTCTGTATGGCGATAGGTTAATGACGTTATATATAGTTGGGGTGTGTTTTCCTCCTCAGCGTTGATGTGTGCTAACAACTCTGTAACACGCTATAATGACTAACCATTTTTGAGCTCTTTTGTCATTGGATTGCCCTTGTGATATGGACCATGAGTCTGCGGCAAATCCATAAAATAAACAAAATAAAAAATATTGATGTAGCTTAATTTTATTATTTTATTATTATTGATAATGAAGGACGTTTGTTTAGGACGGCAAAACCGCTTTTAATGACGTGCAAGTGAAAGAGCACCGCATGCCTTGTTTGATATATCTCTGAACAGCAAGTTGATTAGGGGCACATTTTGGTACTTAAAACTGTTAGAAACAAGAAAAGTTGCATCTTGGTCTCCCTCCGTCCAGGCGCGTAGCCAGGAGAGGCGATGTGAGCAATTCACCCCAATTCCGAAAGTAGCACTAACAATTTTCAGGTTAAGCTTTTAATGTGTAGGGGAAGGTGGGGGACAGTAGGACTAGGGGCACAGTCGTCTTTTTTGATTTATTCAAAAAGTTGAAAATGTTGAACTTTAAAGTTTCCATGGTGATTCAGTCTCATACCAGCCATAGTACTAAAGTGAATTTTTCCTTGATAGGCCGCTGTTGTTACAAGTTACAAAGCAAGTTGTGTTTTTGCTACCCAACAGTAATTTATAAAATCGCATTTAGATTTGGGTTTTGCCCACGTTAATCAACATCTTCTGTTCTGAGTTTTGTGACGTTGTAGTCAGGTCAGTGGTACATTATTTGATAATGCCAGATTTTAAATTCTTTTTAAGTTGAGTTGGTACTTCTTCATTTCATTTTTTAGATATGCATGGGGCACGTCTGACAAAAAAATGGGGCACGCTCAACTCATTGCCACTAGGTCAGTCCAAACAAAGTAAAACTTGAGAGGTTATTTTGGAATGCAGTGCAGAATAATTCTAATCTACGAGCAATTTTAGGTTTATTATGTGCTTAGAGGCACATTATATTTGTATGGTAAGGCATGAATTTCTGCATACTGCATTGGTTTCATTTAATATTTGGTAATCATACACATTTGTTTTACTATGCAGTGATAGTGGGTAATTAGAATGTGCAAAAAGTGGAGAGGCAGTCACCAAGTGCCTGTTTCACAGGAGATATCACGTGAACATTATGCAATGCATGCAGCCCAACTTTTTATTGACCGGTCAGGTGTACCCCATGTTCATGACGAGTGACGGAAAAAGTACCCTTTTAAAATTGATTGTAAATTTTTTTCTGAAAGGCGCAGTTTTCATGTTTTGGCATGATATTGTGAAGATAGAATGCTTTATTGTGTGATTAATTTTGAGCTTGTTTGGACTTGAAATAAAGTAGCAGTGGTTGAAAATGCAAAAAAGTGTTTAAGTAAACATTGTGTATAGTGCAAATGCTGCAGAATTCATGCCATGGCTGACCTTTCCCGCGGTTTAAGCTCCGTGTGGAAGTTGGTGATAATAAAATGCAAACTTGTATATAGTACGCGCTTGCAATCACTAACCGAAAGCAAAACAAGGAGTAACGCCTTTTGCAGCTATTTCTGGCGCACCAGCTTGCTGTATCCCACCTAATGGTGGTATAAACTTCATTTCAACACCATCGCAAAAATTCCTCTCTGACGACTCTAGCATGCTACAAATATTGTATATTTTGTTCTTGACTGCAGCATCAGTCGTAGCTTTAATGAACATGGTAGATTTTTGCTTTTGTACAGTTTCGCAACTAAATGCGTGAATATGGCGGTGATACACATTTTGTATGCTTTGAAGCTCAAACCTTGAAAAGAAGCAATTCAGTTTCTTTTTTATTACGCAGTTAGGCCACAGACACTGTCTAGCAACAATAGCATTTATTCTAGATAGTTAGTCGTGATCGCTTAATAGACCTACTCTGACGGTTTAATCAGAAAATATTTGGAGCCTTGATGGTTTTGTCAATGATCTCCTTTTACCTTGCCGGAGGGTAAAAGTTTTGTTCAAGTAACCAGAATCCGACGTATTCATAGTCTCAAAACGTTTCAACATTCACCTGATGTTAATGGCCACCCTATCCTACACAGTAGATTTGAAAGCAGCATTCAGCTGCAACGGGAAGAGTCAGCAGAAAAATCTAACGAAAGTAGAAAGATGCTTTTTATTTTACAAGTGTTGAGGCCACTGACACCGTCATTTACTTACAGATAGCTTGCACTTACAGATATATTGCAATCTGTTTTCTCGATAAAGCGCATGTGACCAAAATGAAATTAAATTGAATTTATTCCTAGTCGATTGGATTTTGTTATTCAAACACTAATCTAATGGATTTAAATAAAGTCTTCAACCACTTAGTTCCAAACTTTTTTGAGCACGACCCAAAACTCAGTTTGGTGAACACCTCGTGACCCACAGCGTGTGAAAAAAATAGTGATTATGTGGATGATTTTTGGCAGCAAGTTGCTAAGTTCATTTTTAATGTCAGCAATCTACTCTTTTCTCAAGTATCTACGTAACAGATATATGACAAGCAATGGTAACGTTGAAATCCGGTTTGAATCGCCTCTTCGCGACCCATTTTTTGACACTTTTCCACCTTCTTTGGGTTTTGATCCATATGTAGGGAACCACTGGGCTATATCAATTTACCAACTGTTGTGTAAGCTGCGGCGACAAGCAAGCCTATTTCTTAACTTTTTGCAGAGCCGTGGTAATTGTGGCTTCGTTTTCGCAAATACACAGTCGTTTTCACACTTTGCGTAGCCGTAGGTCAAACATACGCAAGTTTGTTTCGGGGGCATGTATAACTTTCCCCAATTAAAAAATTGTCTTTATAATATTTGTGAATTTTATTGTTAACTCTGAAACGGTAGGTAGACAAATACCTAATCGTTTATGACAAGTAGGCTTAGCGCAAGTAGCGTGTCCTACACGCGTTTCATAGCGTTTAATGGCATAAATTCCAAAACTTTTTCAAACACGTTGAGGGACTCTACTCCAGCGTTTACATTAGCGGTTGCACACGTCAACCAGTCGCTTAAGAATTAGACAAGATCCACGTCTTAGTCTACATGCGAGCAAGTTTTGTAAACCTGCTTCGGGAGTCGGTGTCTTAGCTTAGAGTAGGGATGACTAACTTGTCTTCGACTGGGATCAACTAGAAAATTTATTCCTAACCCGCGATCGACCGGTAGGTAATAAAGTCACAAGTAAAAAATGCCAAAGTTGAGTATCGCACGTGCAAACACAGTGTATGATCGTTTGGTAAATAATGCATGGATAGAAGGCAAAAGCGTCTGGTACGCCTAAATCATGATTGTCACGGAATAATAGGAAAACATATCACAACACCTTCGCGGCATTAGCCTGTGGTCAGCCATCGTAAGAGGCACCAAAGCATATACGTGACGTGACCAAACAATTGATGGATAATTTTTATCTACTTTCTGGAATATTGATTGAAAAGTGTTTTTTAGGTATCTTGTCAACTCAATGCAAAATCAGGCGCGATCGACCAACTGACACTCGGCGATCGACTTGTTGGCCACCCCTGTCTTAAAGCGAAGTCGCTTCTCGGCTTCGATTGAACGCGTTTTGGTGTACATCAGAAGCGCGTAAATATAAAAAGCGTGATCACAATGACCGCCACGATGACTCCTGGCTCATGACTGCAATATTGGCTGAAAAAAGTACACTGCAGATCTTACACTTATAACATCAAGATTTTCACAAACTCTTTCGTAAGAAAGTTTTACGAGAAAAGGTGGCGTTCATTCAAAGCAGAAACTTGGAATTTTACTAAAAATGAACGTTTAAAATTTGTTAATTCAATGAAAGCGGTCTTTCTATTTTCAGGGTTAAATCGGAACTGAATTATTCAGAAAAAGAAGTGCCAGAAAAAAGCACATTTATTGATGAAGCATGCTTTAAAAACGAGGGGCATTGTATGTTCAAATGTTGAGACTTGGTTCCTGTTTGCTACCCGCCATCAAAAGTTCTGGCTACGCGCCTGCCTCCGTCACAGATGTCTTATCTTTTATGGCGAATTAGTTTTCAAATGTTGATAATCAAGTATAGAAGATGAATTCTGAGCACTTCAAGAAATACAAAAGCATTTCGTGGTTAACCTGTGCTTACCGTTTGCTGGTTTCACATGATCAAGCACGAAGTCTTGCAAATATGCTGTGCTTTCTCTCCACTGTCGCATTTTTGATCGGTTATAAATATAGGATTGTGAAAACTTTTGTCAACTACACCTGCATTGCCGCACTGCACTTGGTGAGAAATGCAGAACAACAGCGCCTGCTGCCTTGCATACGAGTATAACGTAATAATGGTGGTTCCGGATGAATAACTTTCTTGTTATGTGCTGTTGTAGATTGTAGCCTACGAGTATTTTTAAATACCGGTTGGTGGAACTTAATAATGCTGCATTGGTGTTACACGGGCCTATCTCAGTAAGGCTTTCAGAGGCATAACTGTGATGCAATGCGAGTATCAAGTATTAAACCTCGTGGTTTCGATTGGATATGACAATGACCGCAATCGGTGGTGTTTTCCAACTCCATGGTAATGCGGTATGCAAACACACCCACCCAGCGACAGGATCGCGCACGACATCACACCAGTGAAACGAGGTGTATTCAGGGTGTCTGGTCAAAATTGTGATGCATTAAATTTTTGCATGATTCGGGTTGCATTATGCCTTGGCTTACCTATAAAAAATTGACACGAAGTAAGAAATGAATATGAGGAGATATTAAGATGAAAGCAATGTCTGTGCTGCTCAGCTGCATAATTATAATAATAAAAAATTAAGTAAGAACAACTGAACTTTTTCCTGGTGAGAAAAGGTTTGGTTTCTCAAATTGAATAAGTTCTTTACTTTCTTTTTTAGAAAATATCATGACATGACAGCCTAATCATATTTTTCATGATTTGGCCCGCAATCAAAGTCTGATGCAGTTAAAGGTAGCACATCATATTTACAAACTATTACCAGTCTACTGTTTAGAAAATTATTTATTCTAGGGCATTAATTATTCAGCATCCTTTAAATTTCAATAAATTTATGTTTTATGCTGATGTGTTTGTCTTTGACACACAGGCCATAAAGGGGTTAGTAATTTTGTTCACATAATAATATAAAAATGCTTAAGCAAAGTGTACCATGGGGTAGGTGGTTGTTGATATGCACAGGTATTGAGGTCCAGTAGTATAATTTTTCAGACATTCACATTGCAACAATAAAAATGATCAGTATTGCTTGCTAAAGGTGTTATGTGATTTATCTTTGAATAGTTGTTCTACATTTGCCCAAAGAGTAGCTCCTCGATGAGAAATTGTTTTGATGAATTCATCTTAGAACATAAATTACTAGTCTAATACACTCAGTTTCATTTGAGATTTTTTCTGGTCTAGTTTGCACTTGATTGATGGTAGTTTGATTGGATACTCCATGTTTGTGTTGATATTCTCTGCACGTATGTTTGGAAATATTTTGTCTTAAATAATCATATTATTGAAATAAACACATTTGTTGTTTAAAGATATACGATTTGTTAATATACTCCTTAGAAATAATCAGATTGGATTCCATTATTGTATACAGGAAAAAATCATGTTAGGATGGAGTCTACATTGGGTTCTTTGAGTCCTGTTAACCATCAGTCAGTTTCCAGTGCACATGAAGAACAGTTTACCGTTAATCATGTTAATGACATCAGAGCAGCATGTGTTTGTTTACTGGATGCAGTTGCCAATATCATCAGTGTACGCCATCATGAAAGTCTTCCATCATATAGGACTCTTACTCAGAACATGGTTTCTATGGTATGCATACAGTTGCACTTATATATTTATTATTGTTGTATTTTAAGTGCCTAAAATACCTATTGGCAGTACCCTATGCATCCAGCACCCTACCTCAGTGTCCATGTAAATTTCAGAAATATCTTAAGACTTATTTTTCAGGTGAGGACATAAGGCATTTCCATTAAAATAATGTTCTTTATATGAAAACAAACTTTTGAGTTACTGATTTTTATGTTGTGTTTCTTTTGCTGCATGTATTCAACAACCTGATCCACATGTGATTATGTCTTTAGCTTGAAAGTGTTCTTGATTTTTAGATCTAAAGGATTTATGTGCAATTTCTTTAGCAAAGCCTCTCAACATGTTCTTTTTTACCATCCGGCAACATCACAGGTTTGATCTAACTGCAAACTTTCAGAATTGTTGCAAACTGAATTGATATAGTATATAAACACTAATAGTAGTGTTACCTGAGCATTATTGGTTGGTTACTCAAACATTTGCTGATACTTACTGTTGATATGTGTTTAGAATGATGCTCTGTTTCGTGGTGTCCGAGACAGATATTTGTGGTGGTCAGCTGCTTATCCATCTTCAAAAAGCAGGAAAAATATAAATAGAATTGGAAGAACAAACAGAGCTAGTATTCGAGCAAGCAGTGTGAATGATACTACAAGCAGGTGTGGTCAAAGGTTTTGAGTGTCTTTAATCAAGTGGTGATTGATTCGAAATAATTTATAAATCTTCATCTGCCTATAGCTGTTTCACCAACTTACTTTGCAAATGCTTTGACTGTTGCTGATACACAATTTAGTAGCATTACTGCAAATATGGTAACTTTTTTCAAATGCAACAACATCAGTTTACAATAGAAACAAAGGCTTTTCAAACACAGGAACCACTTTTGGTTAAACACTCTAAATAAGCATTTATCGCCTAAGGTCTTTAAGCTAAAAAATTGCTACTCATTGATAAAATATTTATTTTAAAAATGGCAGTTGTTATAGAACATGAGCATCCAAAACATCCAGAAGTTTTGAATGTAAAACAAAGGCAAAAATTTGCATGACTTTAGAAAATAGTCTTATGTTTTTGACAATCATGACTCACATCTTTTAAATTTTGCAGTGTTAGCAGTTGTCTTTACCACTTGTGGTCATGATTGCTTTTATGTAAATGAAGTATTAAAACACCAGCAGTGTTTCATTTTTATATTTTATTGCCCCTGAAATAGGTTGCAATTAGATGTCATATTGCAAAATTTTATCCAAAGAGCAAAAACTGGTTATTTCCATTCTGAATTGTGGTGTCTGGGTTTATCTTATTTAATGTACAGAAAACGTTGTTTGAACAAACTTGCTGCAAAGCAAATTAGTAAACTAGTTGAGAAGTTGTTTTCAAGTTAATGTCATGTGTCTTGTCTGGGCTCTTGAGAAAATTGTCATAAAATTTTGTCAACAATTACTCTGATCATATTTGAACTGAGAGTAACGTGTTTGCAATTAACAGTTGATTTAGAACAATGTAACAATCAAACTTATGGCTGTGTTCACATTTACCTAGTAACTTAAGTATTTTTGATAAAACTTTATTGTTTGGGATATTTTGAATAAATGTGTTTGAGTGTGTGTGTTTGACGTGATTCTAACGTGTCAGTTTTCAGTAGACATTAATCTCTTAGAAATCCTTTTGTAGCCAGCGTCATAAACCAGCATTACATCAAAATATGACAAAAAAATTATACAATTTTGTAAATTGTCATCAATACAACTTGGAGCTGTACATTAATGATTGAGCTATTTTAAAGATAGTGGTAATTTCTACATCTTGTGAGCATCATTTGCCAAAAATCCTCTGGCGGTATTACAACTGTGGTTGGCTAAGAGTTACTGATGCATTTTTTCTGTGAATTGATTGCTTACTCTATATAGTTGCCAATAAATATGGCTATTCGTTACTCTAAAGTGCATGCATTATATATCATGGAAGTTATTCGTATTCACAGTTTAGGCTAGATAGTATGTTTTGAACAAATTTGATGATGGGCAGTTGCTTTGGAGAAGCTCTTGCATCAGGGAAAAGTGTAAATAAATTCATTGTCAAAAACTAGGATCACAATTCACATTTTGAGAGAAGTTTGTGCTGTTTTACAGACACAGTCACTATGAACTTGCAAAACTTCTTGATTGCTTGACATCAGCGTTTGATTCTTGCATGTCAGCTTTAATTCAGTGTCTTAAAAGAAGGTCTAATAGCGAAGTAGTTCTGCACGAGCGTTTGCACAAGTCACAAGGTGAGTGAAATTTAATACAGCAATGTTCCAGTGCATTTAATGTTTAGTGCTTACTCACCCCATAACTTGAAGCATACCCTACTTCGTGGGTGGCCAACACGTCGATCGCCATCGACCGGTCGATCGCCAAGTCTCAGTTGGTCGATCGCGCCTGATTTTGCATTGAATTGACAAGATACCTAAAAAGAACATTTTTCAATCAATATTTCAGAAAGTAGATAAAAATGAAAAAAGTTGTATTTTATGACATTTTGTACTTGTGACTTTATTACCGACTGGTCGATCGCGAGTTATCAAGAAATTTTCTAGTCAATCCCAGTCGAAGACAAGTTGGCCACCCCTGGCCTACTTGTAATGTTTTCATTATGTGCGGCTGTCTGGCTAATTCTTTTACCAGTTCGGCGTATGGAATGACGAAACCAATGAGTTAGTTTGCTGATTTGTTACATTTTGTGTTACTTGTGGCTTCAGAAATCTTGCGATGTGTTTAGAAGAAAAACGTGAAGTACCTGAGCTTTTTACGTGTTGATTTAGAACAAACCGCTTTTTTGAAAACAAAACTTGACTTGACTCAAAGGAAATTAGAAGACTGCCAACAGGAAAAGGAAATATGGATTTCCAGATTTGAGGAACTGGAGCAAAATGCAAAGAAGGCAGAGGAAAAAGTTTTAACGTACGTTTTAAATGTGCTTGGTAATTTTATTATGCTTATCATAAATTATTTGCTAAACCAAGTAGGTGGCTAGAGCTAAAAGATCGTTTACTGCTATACATTTAAGGCTTGAAAAACGGTCAAGTGCTATCACATGGCAGAACGAGCTGGACAAAATTAACAAAATTCATAATTGTGAAAATCAAGAATTCCAAGAAAAAATTGACACATTAGCAAAACAACGATCGCAGACTGTTAAGGAAATGGCTGAAAAAATGAGGGTGAGTTGACAACCAACACTTTGTGGGGAAATTCTGCTTCATGCTTTTTGTTTTCCTTGGTGCTATATCGCAGAAAATGGAAGAAAAAATAGGCAAACTGAAGGTCAAGAATGAAACTACAACTTCTCAATCTTCGCTTGATTTGTACGAGAAATTGCAACATCTCAAGCGTGAAGTGCACATGCGGGACGAAGTGAGTCGCGATGACGACGTATTTTTCGATTTACTTGCTGCTGTAGCGAGCTCAGTGAGTTGAACTCTGGGTGTTTTTCACTGAGACATTTCGGTCATTTGTCCCATAATAGTAATAAAACTCGCCGTAACAGTATCCACTAATCTATATTTTCGGACGTTGTGACCGAATTGACTTAAATGCTTTCGGTCATTTCAAACCAAATTAGGTCTGTGACCGAAGAAAACAGGTTGAACTGATCATCAAATGAGAGATATTTGCTGCAAAAACTATGAAGCCTTGTGGCGTCTCATCTATTTCAGAACATTGGCAAGTTGAAAAAGGAAATCCATGCTCAAAGACAACTTATCACTGGATGCTTGAATGGGCTGGAAACAGATTTCGTGTAAGCTTTGGCCGCTGACACTACAAAGTATGTGTAGCAAGCTAGCGATCTTCAAACTTTGTTTGCAATGTATACAGGGCATTGCTCGAAAAGTGGGAGGCTAAGTATCCTGGAAGAAAATTTAAACCCGATGAAGAATGGATCAAATTTCAGGTGACGTGTGTGTCTATCATCATTCGTTCGACATAATTAGTTGTCAATCTGCGCAAATCGTGGGTCGCCTCGCGAGGCGCTTAGCGTTTTTTTTATTCTAAATCCTCAAAGCAAGATCAATCCCAACACAATGGAATGTACTTAACAGCGTTAGAAAAGCGTGGTGATGTAAGCCCGACAGTTGCCGAAGCGCGGATCTATAAAATACTCAGTTTCCTATGAACACCACTCGACATCATCAAGCCCTTACGAAGTCAACCGGAAAGTTAAGTGAATAGAAAGGTTGCAGACGCGTGCGAGAGTGCGTTTGGTGTGTTACTTTCAAACTGCTTAAATATCTTCTTGAGCTTCTCCAGTAAATGCGCTTGGTTTTACATTGGTGCAGATGACGGACTGAGCCTTCTATAACATGTAACGGAGCCTCCCGGCCCCTTCAGTCATTTCCGTTGTTAATTCTACTGCCAATTTGCCATTGCACTTTACACTGCAAATGCTTTTGCACATGTCGATTTTTCTCCATACAAAAAAGAGTTTTTGATCACTTGTCTTAAACTGAGGTGATGTGTTTCAGCCTGTTAATTTGCATCTTCAGTAAAAGTCTTTTTACATCTAGGATACGATAAAGCAAAATTAGTTTTTACGCAAAACACTTAGCCTTAGAGTTTGTGTCTTGTCAATGTTTGCATGAATTTTATAAGTTATATCCTCGTGAAGTTTCCTTTGCAATTTTTCTTGTCACATTTGCGCTAGCTGTGGTTGTGGAACTGCCAGGCTCGTAGCTAAGTTGCAGTAGCAGCTGGGTTGTGCGTCTGCTAGAGTGGTCTTGTTTAGTACGCTGAATTTATCTAAACAAAATCCCGAATGTTAGAATCTGGAGAAAAATATTGACGTAAATGTTAAAAATTCTTAAGCATGCTTGAAGAAAGTTTGCTGGCAAAATGGAAGCAGCTCAGTTATGCAAACAATTTCAGACAAAACAACGCGTTCGTGCGAACTGTGAATACGAAATAACAAACTAGAACTGTGGAGAATGTTGACTTTTTATGGAGAACATCACACCGATATGTTACAGTAATTTATTTAAAGGAGTATAGGCTGATGAAGCACAAGATCAGTTTTCCCTCTAAGAAAATTCTACACTGAGCAAACATTTGTTCTGTTGCGAACCAAGCGCGTGCAACTGCGCAACCGTGCAGACACAAACAGTAAAGCGTTCCCAACGTTAAAAGGGCTATGCGACATATATGACAGTATTAATTCCCACATATCACTTCTGGCGAACAAAGAAATTCGAAGGCAATATCTCTGCAGATTGGATTCCAAGAGTACCAAATCAACCATCATCCAAATGCAAAAGACACTGCAAACAATTTGTAGAGCTTGCTAGATGCGAAAGGGTTATGACACCCCGGGCAGAGTTTCATTTTAGCTGGGTTGAGGGCAAGGAAAAATGGTTGGCAATTCATAGTCATGGAAACCTGAGCAACAATCCATTGCTTCTTTTCCTCTGTTTACTGAATCGTAACGAGAATTAGTGGTTTAAACATGCCTGGAGCAAGAAGACATTGCTGTTTTTGTCCGTTAGGTGCTCTGTGGTTCAGGATCCAGTAGGTGAAGACAAATTCTTTGAACTTGGCAAATTACTTGCGTTTGATGTTACCTTCCTGTTGCTATGTGATATCTCTTTCCATGGCGTAAAGGAGTTACATTATGCGCAGCGGAGAACAGAGTAGAAACCTCCCGATAATGCGAATTGTTTAGGTATCGCGCTGAGTGATTGTTCTACAAGCTACGGTGCTTGCCGCTGCAGGAGTGTCTTTACTATTTTGACAATTCAAATCCTGAGGTTATTATTGCGATGTCAAAATGCGTAGTACGGGTTTTTGTGTTTAGTGGTTTCAATCAGGAAACAAAACAAGACGCATAACGGCTCGCAACTAAAATTGTAATTGTGAAATTGTACAAAACTTGCAGTTAGTATAATTTAATAAATCTTAAAGGAAATTTCATAAAATTTGGTGGCCACCGGTAGCCTAAATATGTGGTCACTTCCTGCGTCTCTCGATTCTAAGTGATGCCCAAGTGCAGCTGAGGCGAGTATCTTGTGAGTTGGGATTTTTAATACAAGTTGCGTCATCTGCAATTTTGCCAATCTTACTGTACTGGAGTTACACATTGTTATAACTTGTGGCGACGTGTAGCGTAATTTGGGTCACAAGCCACGCGCATCTTTAGAGTTCGGCGCCGAAGAGAAAGTAGTAATCTTTCCGTTGTCTCTGCGTGCGTCACAAAGCACTATCTCGTCACAGGCTATTCTTCGCTGTGTACACGACTCTTGGTCAAATGACACTTTGGACTCTTTACATCACAGTCTTCCCTCGCATTACGCACTTTCTGAGACACATGCATCAAAGATGACACAAATGAGTCGATCTGCATGGATGTAAGTGCTAACTCGTGTGATATATTTGGTATTATTGCATTTGCACACGACTTTTTGCTTGTTATTTTTTAAAGGCAAGCGTTTGAACATGCGTCCTTTATCCCAGCGGCGGATCCAGAGATAGATCGCCCCCTAAAACTTAAGAAAGTAACTTTGTTCACTGTGTGTTAGTACAATTTGGAAAAAAACATCGAAACCAGTTATAACTAAGTCTTTTGCAATACTCGAATTGTCTCCTTGTTCGAGATATGAGGCTACTCCATTGTCTATTTTTCTTATTGTACAGTAACTCTCGTACAGGAGTGAAGCGTTATGAAAGTATTGCAGTCAGGGTTGCCAGGTTGGAATTTTCAATGACAAATTTCAGAAATTTGGCCTTATTTGAAGTGGTTTGGCGTGAAAGAATGCTGTTTGGCATGTACGCCATAGTTTGGCATGTTTTAGGCCTTTTTCAATGGTGTTGGCAGAAAAAAAAGGTTGTTTGGCATTTTTTAAAACCGCTAACCGGTCTGCTTTGAGCTGCAACATTTAGATTTTTTCAGCCTGTTTGGCATTTATTGAATTTATTTGGCATGGACTAGAGATTAGGCGTATTTGTTCCATGTGAACCTGGAAAGTCTAGTAGTTTTTGTGTGGGTTCTCTATGGCAGCCTTTTGCAATAGATATTTTGTAGAATTGTGACATATCTAACATATCAGACGCTTGTATACCAAATTCGAAGTAATTAAAAATATGGCATCGTGCTTGTTTTTCTTTTAATAACCTGTATTACATTGTTTCACACATTCATAGGTAGTTTTTACTAAGCATTTTCTATAAGAGGAGTTGGTACTTTTGGTGATGAACAATTGTTTGTTAATTTACATGCAATAATTCTAAGCTTAGTTCCATAGCAATATTGCATTTTTGCTTTGATCATCCGAGTAATTCAAAGCCGACAGCCATTGGCTTGTTTGGCATGTTTTGAAGCCATTTGGCATATTTCGATAAACGAATTGGTATTTTTGGTGCACCTTGACCCGGCAGCCCTGATTGCAGCAGGCTATTACACGTGCATTGAAAGTTTGTCAGCAAAATGAAGCGATGCAGATTGCAGGGAACCTTGGATTTTTATTCGAAATAAGTTACAGTGTGCGTTCCAAAGGAACAGTTAGAGTATGGCTGTGATGCCAGTTAACATCGGAGAATGTTCTCCTCCCACTGCTGATGTCAGTGATATCGATAAGACTTCCATTATTCGACAACCTACACTGAATTAATTTAACATTTATTCGATTACTAATATTGATGACTTACCAAAATGTGAGTATTATAGAAACCCTGGAGATTTCAGCATGATTTTAATCTGACATTTTCTATTCATTATAAAAAAGTAAAGGAAAAAAAAAGATACTTGAACTCAGGTCCGTAACCAAGGGGTCTCAGGGGAGGATAATCCCCCTCTACAAAATTTTTCGCCCCCCTCGGAAAAATGTGTTGAGCATAGTTGAAAACTATTAGACATAGTTTAAAAAAATTTGGGCCCCTCAGAAAACTCTTCGCCACCCCTGGTGACCCAAGCCGGTTACGGGTCTGCTTGAACGAGACCTATTTGGATTTTTCCCCATGGTTGATGTATTCTGATGCCAAAAAGAACGATTCTGCAAATATTGCAGCTTTATTGAATTATTGGAGGTGGTGAAGGATCTCACAAACGTATACTGCTTAAAAAACCTGTTACAACACCTTTGACAAATTTTAGTGTTTCGCCGGTCATCAATGAAAACCTGCTACCAATACTGCTATACTGCTAAATACTGCTGAAATCGCCCACTTTAACGGTACCAGCTGGATCCACCCCTGCTTTACAATGCGTTTTTATGAACTTTCCTAAATACTGCGTCAGGAGATTTCATTTTCTGCGCACTTCAGACGTTTGTCTGAAGAAATGGAATCCTGTCAGGATAATATTTGTTGCTCAGTAAAATCAGGTAGTTTTAACAATTATCCTGTCTTAGACGAGTGCATCTGATACTTTCATGCACAAAATCCTGCTTCGACTGCGGGCATGGATGTACCAAGAAGTTTTCAAATATTGCAGTGACAATAAACTGATTAACTATCAGTGTTGAGAATACAAGAATATTTTCAGCCTCAGTTGTTCGAAATGCAAGTTTCTGTAGTTTCCAGCTGTTGAGACCCGACATAGTACCATAAACTGTGGATAAAACAAAACCTCTGCCTCGCCTGAAGTAAGCCCTGTCCTGCAACCTTGTGTAACATGCTTCGTAAACATTCCTTATCTGTCCATGCTTAACATTATTACATTTTGTTTCGAGTTGCACGTATAAAAGAAACTCAACAATGGATATGCTCAAAAGCAAAGCGTTGGCGCAATGCTCTGTGTTGCAACATATCCCTACGAAATTACGTGAGAGGATTTCGCGCGCAAACGTTTGGTTGAAAGGTTAGGTCTTCTGCAGAGCTTGAGATGTAGTCGAGACCTAAACGTCGAGACGGCGACCGAAACTTCATCAAAAATCCGAGACTTGAAAACTTGTGGTTTATGCCAAAAATTTTTTATAAATTTCCTAAAAGATGTCATCACCACTCCGAAATTGTATTGTTTTTCAATTTCTGGCATTTTTCCTACCTGTTATGGTTGTTTCTTATACCTGCAGATACAGAAGTTTTCCTAAACCATATCGTTGCAGCATTCAAAGTCTCAAGGCAATAGGTTTGTGACTGAGACCTGAAACCTTCGAGACCGAGACCCGCAAAAATGGGTTTCGAGACCAAGACCAAGTCTCGAGACTCCATCACTTAGGAGCTAAGCTAGTATCATTCTTGCGTGTGACCGAAGCGAATCAAAAAACAAGTTTTTCTCTAGTAGAAAATTTATCTTCGCCTCACAGAAAATGCCACTGCCTGTGTGATCGGCATAGTTTCTGTTTAACTAGGAATCAAACAAAGCAAGTCGATCGTGAAGAAATGGTGGTTCCTTATGAAAACAAAACGAAAGACATCTGTTTTACAAACGCTGCAGCAGATCAACATCTGTCTTCAAGTATGGATGTCACCAGTTGGAAATGTTTTTCTTGCTCCGCGAGTAATTCTGTATGGTCACGCAATCAGCATTGTTTACTGCAATCAAAATGCGTTGGTGGCAGTTCTTCCGCCGGTTGTTGTTACTATTGCGAAAAAAAGACTTCTAGCAGAAATTTGATCGTTTCAGCGTTTCAATCACATTTTCAATGATTGTAGCCTTACTCGGGTGGACCACACCATCACATACGTTGACCGTTTTCTTTTACATGATATAAGAATTGCTGCAATCCAGCCTCAGTGCAGACTGCTGACGTGCTTAGCCAAAGAATTATTTGCATACCCCTTTTGCATTTCATCTTTGTTTTTTGAAAACAGTACTGCTAACAGAAAACGGAGATTCGTTTGGTAACCTTGACTGATGTGACTGATTCAAGCAATTGCATGTATTCCATGTACATGTAGCGATTCAGTTCATGGTCTGGTAAAGACAGCATTATTTTGCAAGATGTGACATTGCGCTTGAGTATTTAGTATAGGTACAGACGAATTAAGGTTTAATTAGATTTTGGTGAAATTTGACGTTCTTGCACAACTGTAAGAGGTCTGGGATTTGGTTAAACGTACAGCGAAGTGTCGATCACTTTTTTTGGAAAGTTGGGTTTAGCTTCTTGCGGAAACAACAGATTTATTTGGCATGCAAACTATTTAACGTATGTTGATTTTATAAGCTTTTCTGCTGGAAACCTGTCAGCCAATGAACGGGTTCCATTCCTCAAGTTATTTTTTGAAAATTCTTGTTTTAACCAACGTGATTCCATGGAATACCTGTGGTTTGCAGTTCTACGCGTCCGTTGTCATTGGAAGTAGCAGTACTTGCACAGAACAATAACTACAGTACTTGCATTTAAGGAAAGAGTGCTTGTTATTTACGGATATGTGATGTTTAGATAGTTGTTTTACTTCAGAATACTTTGGGTGCTGAAAAATTTTCTATATTTAAAATTCGTTTTTCATGAGTTTGAAGGCAATGCCTTCAATTAGTATTTGATTCCAATTGCTTTCTGTCCAACATCGCTTTTTAATTATTATTATCTGTTGCACAAATAAGGAAACTAAACTGCGCCTTAAGCTGCGTAGGGTGCCACCAGTCCTCTACTAAGGGGCTGCCAACCCTTTTCGCTCCTGCACCCCTAAACAAATTTTGTTCTGACCTCGAACCCCCTATCATTTACAATCAAGAGCTTTCAAACGTTTAGAAATTTTTTTTATGTAAATAAAATCAAACATATGGACAAGAAAGCGTGACACAAATTAACATTTGAATATACTCCACAAGAAAATAATCACTTTGAATAATGTACAAAATAATAAAATCAAAAGGCTGATTTCCAAAAGTTTGCTAAGGTATTTCAGTTCAATGAGTCTTTAGTTCCTCGTTGTTGCTTACAACATTTTGAAAACGTGGAAATAAGTCGTAGATAGCAACATGCATGTCTCCCGGTGCTTTCAAGCTTTTTCTAGATTTCTTAATTGACAAAAGAGTGCTAAATACTTACTCGCATAAGTATGTTGTCGCAAATGGAATGAGAACAGCTAGTGCAGTTGCACAAAGTCTTGGAAACATAACTAGCATAGCCAAACATCAATACCCTTCAGAAGTTTTACTCTCAAATTGCATTTCAAGAGCACAATTTTAACGCTGTTCTTTTAAGATCTTCTTACAGCTCTCCATCATCTGACATTTATCCCAGTTGAAGGATCATGGATTCGTAATCCATTCTCTCAGAACTATTTACTAAGAATGATGAAATACGGGATCCACTCGTGTATATACTACACTCAGACTATCCTAAAATTGTCCAGAAAAGCAAATATCACATCGCAAATGGCTTCGGATGAAATAGCGTCGCGGCCCGGATGAAATGGCTTCGCGGGCCGTATTTTGGGGACCCCTGATCCACATAAAGAGCATAAAAATTGAGTAGAAAATCCTTTCTTTTTTATGAAAAACATAG
>JGI24159J19872_10004231_pt1 | contig 18245 bp, 11 predicted proteins | sample Ectturendosymbi4_FD_19872 | JGI IMG/M metagenome (IMG submission 19872) | reverse complement strand
ACTCTCTTTTGCGAACTTTGTAAATGCAACCACACGTAATTAACTCAGCTTCAAAATCATTTAGCCCTTTTCTGAAAAAGGATACTTCTGACGAAATCATTCATTTTAACATTGCTGAATAGCTTTATCACTAGAAAGTAATATACCAAGCTATGTACAACACACTGATCATCGTATCACGATTCATCAGTAAAGCTAACACAGTACCTATAATGTAGTCACAAGTCCGCGCTCTAATGCCAAAGTCATTGAGATATTGAAAAAATATTTACCACTGTTATGTAACGATTAATGAGAAACCATTCCCGCCTTTCCAGCCGAGAATTAAATCAACCAAAACGATTAATTAGACAACTTGCAGGCCCTCCCATAAACTAAGCTACCCCACCAGCTTATATCTTGTTGTAGTTGAGTAGGAACAGCTTACTCTATGTAAATGCAATATATCATAGCCAGTGGCGTAACTGACGGGGGTCAGAGAGGCAAATTGCCCCCCTGACAAGCTAAATTTAATAGCCGACCTATTATATTTCGGTTTTGGTATTCTTTGGTTTACAGTAGGTTGTTGTTTTTGTGTGTTTTTCGGATTATTTTCCAGTGATTTGGGGTGTTAGTTTAGGCATCAACATCCGGATTCACCATCATTTCTCAAGTTTTTTTCCGAGTGTTAGCTAATGGACTACGTACAGTGGCCGGTGGGAGTGTTTTATCTAAGTTTACCAACCTGGCTCAAATCTTTAGTTACGCCACTGATTTTAGCTATGTAAAATACGAAACGTAAAAAAGAGGATATTTTTATATTTTTGAATGTCCTTGGGCATTATTTCATTTCTCATGAAAAAAAATGGACATGTACTCCAAAAAAAGGACGTATGGTAGCCCTACTTAACAATGCTACTCATATGCGGCCTGTGCAAATCTGAGTAAGGCAGACGAAAAATCTTCCAGTGGCGAGTCGAAACGTAAGCTAATGCGTTCTACGTGGCTTGGTCTTGCATTCACTAGATTCGGATACCTGGCCGTCTTTCAGGAAACCAATAAGTGTAATAGTTGTTTCGTCACAATATCAAATAACGCACGCCAGTGAAATACTGTCATCTGGACGACCGATAATAATTTAAGAGCGTCTACAAATTTTCCTCGCTAATAAAAATGACAAATTGGCATGCACAAGTCATACATATGGCTACACACATGAACATGGTGGGGAGCAGGCCCCTTGCCCCCCCTAAACCCGGCGCTGAGTGGTTCGTAGTTTATCCAACCATGTGGACCCTTATTTTTGTAGCTTTTTTTGTTATTATTTTTTTACAATTAGTTGCTGAGCAAGCTGTCTATGTTCTCATATTGTCATTTTTTCAAGTGACGTCATTTTGATTTTTTCGTTTTACAGAAGTTTATAAAATAATTTAGGTAAGGATTCAACACAAAAATAGCGCAGAGAATTGTATTCAGTTTATGCGCCATTCTATCACTCTCGCACCGTTTATTCTGGGTAATGTTTCGGTCTTAAATAAATTGATAAAACGTCTTTATAAAAACTGACAAAACGCTTAATCTTATCAAAATTAATAGAGCATTTGTCACAATGCTCACAAGTAGAATGCATTGACGGAAAGATGCTTTCATTGCTTTGTTTTGAGGTAATCCTTATGATTTGGTTGAGATGCCTCAATTGTATTGCATTTCCCAAAAAATTGACATGGGTGGTGTTATTTCACGTTAGCCGCTACACTCTGGGATTTACTAAGTCTTTTGTAACAAACCCAAAATCATCTTCAGCAGTGATGCAATGATTAACGTCTAGGAATTCCACTTCGATTGTTTGTTCGCTTGTGCAGGAACATTTTACTTGAACCACCGTACATAGGTCAAAAAATGCATGGCAACCACGCTTTAAAATAGGTATAATTTTCCCCAACAAAACGGTTGGCAACATGCTTTCTGATTTTGTCATTCAGCGATTTTTCTTTTGAAATTATGAAATGAGCCCAAAGGGTGAAACCAACAATATTTGCTTTATGGAACTTACTTCTAACATAACCAGTGCGGCCTTTACTCGTTTTCGACTAAAAACAAAAAAAAACAACTCCTAGTGTGACTAGTAATTCGTCTCGGTCACTAAATTTATTCAGCTGTTCGTCTGCAATTCGGGAAAATACGTTTTGCTGCTTTATCAAAAACTCTCAGCAACACAAATTTGTGTTTTCGACTTTTAGGTTCGAAACGTAGACGTTCCTTTCGGTTCATTCTCTCCTCGCATTGACGTCGAACAAACATCTTGGCAAATAAGCATTATAACAATACAAACACTTCTTTTACGCCAAAACAGAAATTAAATGGTTGTGGATGAATCGAAAATGAATCAAAATGTTCTATTCGAATGAGAACTGATTATGCCGGCGTAGTAGGCGGAATGTGTACTCTGCAAAATGTTGGTGACAAATTCTTTGGTAAGAAAAGATTCCTTTCGATAGAACATGAATCGAAAAGCGTTCAAATTAAAAATTGAACACAATCGAGGAAACTGCACATTTGCATTCTGTCTCTTGCGTTTTGAAATAGTTTTGCGATGTAACGAAGCAATCAATTATAAGATATGCACCATTGTTGAAAACATTACATATCCGGAGCGTTCCAGTCTCCTAGGAAAAAAAAATATCTTTCACGTTTTGGACTTTTCCATATACACCAGTGCCTAATGTCAGTAGTTGCTATTCACATCTTGATAACAGTGGCATTTTTACTTTATTTGAAAGATCAAGGAAGCAAGGCTTGGTTTCTCAAATTACGAACTTCAGCAAAATACNCACACCAAATTATNAACAATTGCAAACGTCACCAGCTTCACCATTTTAGTAAAAATTGGGAATTCCACCAACTGCCCTAATTCAATAACATTCGCGGGTGGAAGCAAGACCGGTTGTCGGTACAAAGCAGAAACGTGACAGTGTTGAGACTTGCCTTAAATGCAAAAAAACATCTGTTTGTAGTTGAACTGAAAACAACTACGAATTGTCACAATATAGTATTCACAATTTCAAGTTTTGTATTTTAGATTAAAGTGTGTATCGCAGTTCAACTGGTGCATTATTGTTGTTTGTTCAGTCGCTGATCCGAGAAGTGTTTTGATTTCATTTGAAAAAATATTTTCTGAGAACTACTGCACGTCTACAAAAAACGCCACTCAAGTAATCTGTGGACTAGAGCGAATGAAAATGCGCTTGGAAATTTTACACACAAAATGTAACACAAACACATGAATTACTTCCGTTCAGTAGATGAACGAAGTTGCTTCTTCCAAACGTGTCTCCAGAGCCTTCCATGAACGAACTTCTGTCCACTTTCACAGTTGCTTTTGTAAAAAGATTTTGCCTCCTCACTAGCATTGCAATACATGCAGTAATCCAGCAAAAATTCACTCATATATAACTCAAGAAATATTTTTCCTCTTTCAGAGATATAGCTTGTACACTTGGCGAAACCCAGATTTTTAGTGTAATTCTTGACTTTGTTCGCAGGGTCTTTGTTAATTTCCAATACTTGTCTTAAAAATCTTGTTGACATATTTATGAAAGCGGCACAAGGATGCGTTCCCAAATGTTTGTACGTATTGTCAAGGATGAGTTTTTCCTTAAAGCTTTTTTGCAGCGAACTGTCTCCTGAGTTAGAGATTCCAACCAAAAAGCAGCAGGGAATTAACAAGCAAAGTACCACTTCTTTTTTATCCCAACTCATGCGGGCAGAGCCAATTTTCAGGCATCGGCCAAAGCTTTCTGTAGCTTCTGCGAATTTTTGCAATTCTAAGTAATTCAAAGTCTCCAAGAAAGGTTGAGCTCGTTCATAAGAAAAATTTTCTACTGATGGGTATTTCCAAATTAGCAAAAGTATTCGTGAAAAAGAATGGAAATGAATCAAATCCATTCTGCCCAATATGGTCTTGATCTTTCTCAGGATTTCTGAAACAAGAACAGTGTTGAATTGCAATACTTCATTGACAAGATTCCTATGAGTAGAAGTCGTTACAAGTTTGAAAGTGTTTATCTCAACCGCTTGATTTGTTCAATCATATTGAGGCAGAAAAACGNATACAGATTTTTGGCGTAGTAAGGCATTGTCGAGCTTCGTTGGTGTCTAATGATTTGATTTAAAATAGGAATACNCATAACCGCACCTTCAATTAGGTGCCACCAAAAACATGTGTCTGTTCAGAAACAGAGTGCGTAGCATTCACTGCTTTCAAGCTGCTAAGGAAGATTTAGATACGTGTAAAAGAAAAATACACTTTTTTTTAACAAGAGAGGCTTGATGGACTCAAACACGTACGTGTTACATTTGATTTTATTAAAAACTCACGTGTGGAAATACCATGGCAATAGCAAAACAGTGACTTTTTTATCAAGCTGCTTTGTGGTTAACTGATGCACATTACATCGTGTTAGCGCGTTACCCACAGTATATGAAGATCTAACCTTCGCCGTTTGAAACGACAACCCCAGACGTTTAAGGTAACAGACATTGATCCACATGTAGATTCGAACAGTTAATTAAAAAAAGGGGCTAAATTTCATGTGATAAAATAACCTTGACAACACTTTTCGTGAAATATCACTCACTGGCAGCCTTTTATTCATCAACTTTGAACGTACAGTTTTTAAAATCGTTTCACAACCATGGTTCATTGAACTGATAAAGCTTAAATCAACAGGGTTCACTGCGTACCTTTGCTTGAAGTTTGCCGTTGTCCGTTTCTTAACAATCTCGACAAAAAGTTTGCCCATGACCGGCAAAATTCCAGAAAGTCGTTAACCATAAACTTTTTTTGATCTGGATAAAACACGGTTGCTGGTTTGTAAAGAGAAGCAACGCCTTTGGTTTTAAGATTTTTTTGTAAAAATTCTGAACTTCAACATTCAAGACCAAACTTATGGCCTCATTTCATGAAATGAAATTTCGCAACTGCCAGTGAGGGCTAATCGCATTTTTTCAAATCAGGTGTACTGACTAAATATTTTTCTGTACATGCTACTTTATCGCATTTTTCGCCGTCAATCATTTCATTCCGCGCTTTGTTACTGTGTCTTGATAAATATATAAAAAAATGTTTGCAAAAATCTCGGTGATAATGAAAATTGCGCTTTTCTGAAGAATTCCAAAAACGATGGAAATTGTCTGAAAACAGATATTAAATTTATCTGCATCACAGAATGATTTAGTTGGTGTGATGGAGAATCTTTGCCATTCAGTTTTTCCAACAAACAATATAAGACTGTTGCAAACCTGAAAAAAACGAAAGAAATACGTTTCTTTTCGTTGGTGCGTAACACCTAGAAGCACATGGTTTATGATATTAATATAAATAACAAATCTTAATCGTGCTGCGAACATAAAAAGCAATTTTCCATACCGATAGAAAATTTTCAACCTGGTTAATACAACAATTAACAAAATGTTTGTCTTCATTTTCGGCAAACCTTTTTGGGAAGTCATGCACATTTTTCCGTGCTGAGACAAGAGGTAATTCAAGTGTTTATTTTTAAAAAATTTTAACTGAGCCATGCAATTAAATGAACATTTACCTAGTACAGAGTTCTGCGTGCAGTTTACGGTTTAAAAATTACACATCATGAAACAGCCACTTTGTTATAGGGTCATTTAACAGTAAAAAAGTTGAGCGCTAGAAAGGTGTGATTTATTAGCTATTCCACTCAAATAATGGTTGGAGAATTACCTAGTTTCCTTTAAATTTTGTGAAACCTACAAAATGTTTTGGGCATTACGGCGGTGGTACTAATATGTGACAAAAAATTAGAGATTTGCGTGGCCATCAAACAACTGAGTGCAAAGTATCACAAATTATTAATAAAATCAATTTTGAATGCACAACTAAAACATTCAATGTTTGTTTGTCATTGAAACTGTTCTCCCGAGCGCAAATTAATTAATGAACAATGCAATATCCGTAACAAAAGCAAGAGTTTTTGTGCAATATGGAAAAACAAAAAACTACGTCATAATTGTCATTTAGGCCGAGTCAATTTTAACAACAATATCAAACTTCGCAAAATCATAATTTCGTTAAACTCAGGTATTCGACCATTCCATAATCGGTTGCTTTTACTTTCAGTCAAATTCGTCGTCCTAAAATTTGAGTGATGTAAGCGTCCAATGGAAGCTCGTTCATAATTTCCTTCAAACTTTACAGTCTTTTCGAACAGGAACTCCTCGTCCAGTGATGACATGACTTGTGCAGTTGAAACTGGTCGTGCGTTTGAGGGAATTGACGGCGGAGGAATCCCTGAAGGAATGCTTTCCGCTCCTGATCTACAGAGATTTTGTACATTTGCAACGGTTTCATAATCGCATTTGTGCGAAACCAAGCACAAAGCCGCTCTTTGTGCATAGAGTAAAAAAAACTATTTACCATGGCAACAGTAACATTCATGGCATTGACCTCAGCCATGTACGAAACCAACGGACTACATAGTGCTTAACTGGATCGCTGACGCTACTTTTTGGTCACACGAAAACAGAACCTGGGTGAATAGTACCTTTTTTAAATTATTAAAATATATTTGATACAATCACGGTTGATTACGAAAGCTACACTGGAAATGTTAACTCTTACTGTGTGGTTTGTGCAACGACAAATTACTTTGCACTTTAACTTGAAGCTGTTATTGATGAAAAGGAAAGCCACAGTTGAACAAGATGCAATGCTCCCAGCGTCATGAATGCAGATGCCAGAAAAGGAAGGTCTGATACAAAAACGCCCATGGAAAAATATACTGTGGATTGCAGCCTTTGCTCTAATCGTAACGTCGGGTGATTTATATCCGTCGCACTGACAATGACACTGAGTGAAATCACAGACCTTTCCCATTGGTGCAAAAGTCCAGTGAACCCGTCAAGTACTCAGACTAATACCAGCAGCTGCTGAAGCGTTGAGCGCGGTACGGCCATTGTTTACACAAGAACTACGTTGTCATAACATCCTGCCGGGAGCGATAAACCCGGCGTTTACGATAGGAAGTGATTGTATGGGTGAAAGCTCAGTCCCGTCGCCACGGGGGGGCTATGGTGGGCTTAGCCCCCCCAAACAAAGCTCCAAGCCCACCCAAATTGAAAGGTGAAACATTATAGATATGTGGGGTTTTGGTTAATTTTATAATCTCAAGCCCCCAAAACAATTGCAAAGCTCCCCCACAGAACTGCAAAGCCTCCCTATTGAAAACTTTCTGGCGATCGTCCTGTGTAAGCTTATTGGTAATTTCGCACCTTCAGTTTTTTACGACGCCAAATCCATTTGTGAATGCTGCCAAGAACATTCTGTTTTCTGCAAATTCTCAAACATTTTTTCACAATTTTTCTACAAAGCAAAAATTACATTCAAAATTACCTCAGCCACCTCCGGTTTAACCCTGACGCAAAGTAATGCCCATGTTATTTAACGTTAAACAATTTACTGACTGAAGTAACACTTCAGTGAGAAATGGTACCACACTTTGGATTGGACGCAAAGAAGTTACATAATGAGGTAATGCATTAACTTCAGAAAACACGTTTATTCGAGCTGCACAACATACCGTTCCTCCGCAGCAAGCAACATTTTTACATACGCATTTATGTTGAAGCAACGCGAGGTTTTGATGGCCTCAGTGCATGAGATTTGTACTCCATATGGATTCAATTCCGAGAATAACATTTCTCTAACAAGAATGTAGACCAGCCTTATAATTGAAATTAAGTTTTGACTCACCCTTGGTCAATATCAGGTTCAAGATCATAGATCCTATTCCAAGATCCTCTCTTGTGCATGATGGTTTGTTGTGATGTTGGACTAGCAGTGCTTTGATCGCTGTAAAAACATCCTGGACCGGTTTGGACCTGCCCGTAAGAGGGTTGTTGAGAATACGGTGGGGGAGTAAACGAAAGTGTGGGTGGCATATCTGGGAAACGGATCTCCCAGTTTGGATCATTAGATGGTACAAGAGCGTTTGTGATTAACCATAGCGAATAGGAAGTCTGGATGGACGAACCAGCATCCTCACTGAGCTGTTCGTGTAATAGAGCCCGCTGAGGTGGTTCGGGTGACACCGCCTGCTGAGGTGGTCCGGGTGACACCGCCTGCTGAGGTGGTTCGGGTAATTCCGAGATAAGAAATGACTGGGGAAGTTGGATTTCTGGACAACTTGAAGAACTCCTGACTTTTCGCGGGCTGGAAATCGGATCGAACTGAACACCTGTCACAAGGAGAGAAATGATCAAATGTATGGAAGATTAAGTGTAAATTTACATTGCACATTTCCACCGAGATAATTAAACGTTGCTCAAATATCACAATTGTTGTCTACACAACTTCGAAAAGTGTCGTTGAAATTAACACAATTTCAATATGCTTCACAATCCACACAAACTGTTGCCATCCATATAAACTTGCATTTACACCAACTGAACATTACAAAACTTTTTATTTATTATCCCTGAAAAGCGGGTAAGAAACTCTTTTTCTCTCGGCAGTTAGACACACCGTTCTTCCAGATAAAGACTCGTTGGAAGATCGTGTTAAAAATAATGTATACCGAGGTGAAAAACACTGTTAAAAAGGCTACACGGTTTCATGTAAGAAAGACACGTGCTCACTAATCTTATTTAAGTGGAAATCGACAATTGAAACTCGTGAATGTTCTTAAAAAAAATAAAAATATTTGGTTTATGGAAGGCTGTTGAATTATTTTCATACCCATGTTCATAATAGCCTTGGGAAGATGGCAGGTGGAAGCAGCACTAAGATGATTATAAATATCTGATTTCAGCAATATCAGGTAGTTCTGCTGGTTCCATACCAAAACAAAATAAGGCAGGTGATTCAATTCACAAGGATCTAGGATGGCATCTGGGCCAATTTTCAGTAGGCGTAACCACCAGGACTTGCCACGGAAATCTTTTCTTGGACATTCTGGACGCATGGTCGAACGAACTTAATTGGAAAAAATATGTGGTTTGCTACGGGCCAGCTCAATTAACCATAAATTTGGAACTTTTTCTAAAGCCAAACACTTAAACATCGCTGGAAACTCCAGGGGCTGCTGCAGCTTTTAAAACCCTGGCTTGTCACTTTCAAAACCTTCCTGCCAACTGCAGAGGCAGGCCAAACTGCGTTAAACCCTGGTTTCGAGGTGAAAACAAAGGATTGCTTCTTAATGTTTTGTCTCCTACTTTTTCGTTGTTTCGTTGAAGACTGTCGGACGATGATGCTGCAGTTGCATTTAAGCAAGTTCACATAAAACAAAGTTTGTGCGGGACATACAGTATACTGACGTTCATTGTAGCTTGTTCCCACGCAGCGGAAAAACGATCAAGTTGCTGAAGGCCCTGTTCAAAAGATGCTCGCAGAACCAATTTGTCAGCAAAACAGAAACTATTGATCCTGCAATTTTAAACAGTGACATCTTCATCAACTCGCTGCGAATGTACAAAATCCATACAGATCGTGAAGAATAGAGGTGGCAGCACATGCCCTTGCCTGATTAACACCCACGGTAAGCTGTTGTGTTTTTAACTCCGCCCACACGGACACCAACTTCCGAGCGGAAAACAGTCACTTGGCCGCAAGGAACAGGTGACCGTCATCAACACTGTACAACAACAATACACAAAGATTTTAAAAGACCAGGTCAATTTACCAAGACCGAGTAAGTCAAAGAACTCCTTCTCGATCAAAGTTGAGCTTGTAGGATTTCATGGCAGCCTGCAGCGTTCCAAGCCTTCACTGCTTGGACAGATAGGAAGATCCCGGCTGCAGTGATGTTTTTTTTTATCCCCAATTGATCGTCGTTTTTTGCTGGTGGTATGATACTGATTGTGTTTCGAATACTCTCTCAATCTGCCAAGGATGTCGTCCAGATTTTTGAGCAAGGCACCATTTTGGTATGATGAATAAGAGATCGTTGGCCACGAACACGCCGGAATGTTTGCCATGAAAATTTGCGTTGCCTGTATTAGAAATCCAGTCGATGTTCAAAATTCTCCCAGGATCGCATTGGACATTTCACCAATATTGATACAGTAGAACTTGTCTAATTCGTCATCGATTAATTAGTCAATTCGCTTAATTCGTCACTTATTCATCGGTCCCGGCAGAATTCCTACATTTGTGTACATTTCTGTTCGTCTACTTCGTCAATTCGCTCAATTCGTCACCTCTTTCTATCCCTGAGAAGCGTTTTGTTCGTGTAATTCGTCATTTGCAGTTTCGCTTTAGGTGTCTAAGCAGCTGGTACGTGTGGGAATTCAAACAAATTAAGGATCTTTACCTGAGAATTGCTGCGCCTCGAAAAGTGTTTATCGAATGTATACACGAGGTGCGAAGCGCGACCGGACTCCCAATTGAGAGAACGTGGAAAAGTTTATTAAAGATTTGAGAGGTGCTTGATTAAATAGAGGAGTTAATTATTGTATTCAACCATAACGTCATAAAGTTGTATCTAACTGCAAATACGAGCACTATGTATGTTTACGAGTTAACGAGCTTCTATGATAGAGTTGTCGCCTGTTTGCATAATTCGTCAGTTCGCCTAATTCGTTACTTTTTTTTATCCCCTTGAGGTGACGAATTAGGCAAATTCTACTGTAGTTAGAAAACGGGTACGACCACGAAAGACATGGAGGAGTCCAAAAAGAGAGAAAAGACGCCCTTGGTCGAGCAAGATGGAGAAATCGCAAAGTTGAATCATGGGAGAAATGAGGTAAACCCAGCCACCCTGGTTTAATGGTGTCAAGCGAAATTTCTGACTTGCGAAATTTCTAACTTCACACCATGTACGCATGCACAGAGTAATATTCTACATACCAAATACGTTGATAAAACTGATTATTAGGGCTTAGGAATTCGTGTTTAGGTAAGTGTGTCGGGTTCGGGTAAGAAAAATAAAAATATTTAAGGTAAACGACTAAGTCCGAATATTTTCAGTGGTCAAAGTTATTCCCGTGCTATAGCTTGTGGGTACCTGGCATCTGACCAAAATGTTTCAATTTTCACTACACACATCAAAAAAGTAATTGCCAGACTTAATTTCTTTATTTTGAGAAGCAAACTAACTGAAAAACAATAACAGGTCAGAAATTTCGCAAGGAGGTCAGAAATTTCGCTTAACAACGGGACCAACACCGGATTGAAAATGAAATACTACTATTACCGTGAGGGCTGTGGACTTCCAACCCTCAGCGCAGCGCGAAATGCAGAGAAGGGTTGTCTTTGCTAATTTCCTTAATTGCATCGTTCACCTGCAGGTTCCACCCAGTGGTTACTTTTTACTCCTACACTGAGTTGTTTCCGTCGTCATACCCGCACAGGCAGGAGATGAGGCTACAGCCGCCACTCCACCTGCCTCCGAGTCCGCTGTGCATTCCTGACTCTTTGAAACAAGGACACTGTCTGCAAAGGTCCTTATATCTTTGTCGACAAAAGCCTCACACTCAGTAGCGGTCTTAGCAATTTGGGGTCGGTCCCCTGTTACGGGAGTGTGCTAGTAAACATCGCACAAATTAGTGTCAAAATGGGAGGAAATATTATTATATACTTTGGAGGCCATGGCCCAAATGCCACCTGGCTCCGCCCATGGTGTAGTATCTTAAAATTTACTCTTTACAAATCTAGCACTGTATTTTCCATCATACCATCTTATGCACTGATGAGCTTTGCAGTGATTTTTTAACGATTCTGAGCTCAAGATCAAGGATAGGTGAAACAATATGTAGGCCCAGGGAACATTTACTACCTGCAAAACAAGCATGTACTGTATCTGGCATCTGTAGGCTATTTGTTCCAAATAACTGCAGAGAGTTCTGGATGGTTTCTTCACCATTATGTCCCCGTGGTGATGTGCACATTTTTTTATTTCTCAGATTGTGTGTGCAGTCTATGAAGTCCGTGTATGTGGCTTTTACTTCCCATATATGTACCACATTCCACTACACAAATAACACAATGGCATACAAAATACAGCAAAATATAACGCCCCGGGGCTTCTCATACTTCATCACAGGGAAGCTTGGCGTTTTTATTGTGAAAATTTGACCGTTTGGTTTGGTCGCAAATATTCTGTTCGACTTTTTGTGACAATTTATGGAAATTTGGCCTAATTCGCATTTTGCCCCACATTCCGGAATTTAAACAATCCAAATGTATTCATGTGCCCTCTCATAAATACGCTTGCCTTCCTAACAGTTGAAAATATCCAGACATTCCAAACCTAGAGAATGGGATAGTCAATGACGCATAATAATCATTGTTATGTCGCTACTCGATCGAAATTGTAATTTGCAGTTCATTTCCTGAACGCGCTAACTGAAACTCACACTAATTCTGTTGAGCAGTATGGTATAGTGATTGATGGGCACGGTGAGATCATTCGACTGATGTGGAGACCTGGTCTGCAGTATATTTGAATTAAACCAGATATTCATGATGGCTTTGTGGAATTGTTTCAGGAAAAATATTTGTTTATAAAAGTAAATAAAAACAACGTTTAGCTTAAAGCACAAAGCTTTGAACGTTTATGAGAGTTCGCCTGCCCATAGCGTTAATGAAGTAACACAGGGTGGTCCACACACTGGCATGCGGGCCGCATGCGGCCCGCGGACAGTTTGTGCGGCCCGCGAACGCTTTCTGTATGCCATATGATATAATACACAAAATCATAAATGCAGTATTAGCTACACAGCCCTTGCAAGTCACACATCATTGAAGTGCAGGTCAATATTGCAACTATTAGGGGGTAACAATATCTTTTTACAATTTATGACGTTACAATAGCTAACCTCTAGGCTAGGCTAACGCAGAAGTACTCTTTGACCACAAAGCGTATGTTTATTTTTTATCCTTGTAGCACGCATAGACTCTGTAATCAATTTTCGAGTTAGATTAAAGTGTTTTTCAACCGGGGTTCCGGGGAACATCAGGGTTCCGCCGAAACAGAACGAAATTGCCGGGGACAAAATTTCAACCACACTTCTACGCAGTTGTAGCAATGAGACTGTTTCACAGTATCCTTGCCACTATAAATCGTATTGAAACATCTGTTTATCTATTGCTTTGACTTATTGCTCCCTTTGTATTTCGTTATATGCGCTAAGGCGTGAATTGCCATTGCACGTAACTCCCTTTTTTCCCTGTAATCTTTGTATTGCATGCGGCACTGAGCCTATCTAGGGCTAGACGAGGCTGGCGTTTCTAACTAAATCATGCAGTTTGATGGTTTCATGACAAGACGTAAATGCGACGTTTCTGATTCATTACAGAAAGCAGGATAGACAATTTGCATAGGGTTCCATGAGCAATGCAAACATTTGCGGCAGGTCCCACTGCCGCAAAATGGTAGAAAGACGCTGGATTAGATGATGTGCATTGTGGAAATAATGAAGTGATATTTAGTCAAGCATAGCAATTTAACAAAAAATGAGCGATAAAGGAGAAGTGTCAGAGAAAAACAGAAAGTTCATTTCTAACTGGGAGCAAACCGCAGTGTCTTGTGATGTTCCAAGTAATATCTGTTCCGAAAGAGTTGATTTAAAGAAGCAGTACAGCACCAAATACGAGAAAACATACGGATAATACCACAGAAATCCTAAGGAAGCATTTTGAAATGATTGAAAGGAAACCAGGTCCGCAACCAGGGGGGGGGCAATCGGCAATTGCCCCAGCTTAAGAGACTTTGCACTGAAGATATGCTCCATGTTTGCGAAAGTGCTTTCTCAATTATGACGCGATTGAAAAGCAACACACGAAATTGCATGGTGATGAAACCTGCATGCCTGCTTGCGTCTGCCGACTACAGAAATTAAAGCGGACATTAACTTTCTAACCAAAAACAAGAAGCAAAAAATTATTTTGTTATTTTGTTGGTGTGTTGTGTATCTTTTTTTCTAACAGAAAATCTCTATTTTCAGTCGCAAACAAACAGAAAACTTAAAAATTAGAATCAAAAATTGCCTTAGGCGTGCAGCAAAAATTTGGTCTAATGGAAAAGCAAACGATTAATTGCCACAGAGTTCCTCTCTTTGCGGCCCGCATATTTTCCTCAAACCGTAATGTGGCCCTTCATGGTCGCAGTCTTGGACCACCCTGAAGTAGCGTATCTACCAACCCTGCTTTAGCATGTCTACCTTCATCAGGTGGTCTTACACAAAAAACAAGGAACAAACCAATACGTTTAGAAATTACTGCAGACTCATAAATCACTAAACACTGTAAAATACTACTAGCCTGCATCTACACGGCCGAGTGGTAACTTTTACCTTGCATAAAAACTGAACACATGCTGTCGTAAGTATAATTGAATAATGCATGAAGAAAATGTACTAAAACTCAGTGCCGGATTAACAGTAGCAGCAAATGTATCAATTGCTACGGGCCCCGCGCCTTTTGGGGGCCCGTGGTCCTTTGTGTTAAATTTTTCAAGATCGGATATAAGATTTTAGGTGCCCGAGGCAAACTCTCAGAAAGGGGCACTTTTACACATGCTATGCAAAAACATTATTCGCTGAAAGCAAGTTTAATTTTAAATTTTGTCTAGGAATTTGCTTCTGCGTGAAGGTCCGTTTCACACTGTAGTATGTTTGAAGTCATTTGATTTCAAATTGTTCTTTTTCTACACATCAAATTTGTTGAGGGTCCCCTTTTGGCACATTTGCACATACATTTGTTTTATTTTGACAAACATATGACTTGCTTCAGANCTTACTAAATGTGCCTCTAGATTGAATAATAANCTTATTACCAAAACAATGCAAAACTCTCAAAAGGAAGCCAGAGATGANCACCTCTTTCGCCTCCNCTAAAATCAGCCTCTGATTATAGACTTCTGGGACGCCCTGTATGTAGAATTTTTTTAGTCCAAGAAGTCACTATGTTGCTGAATTTTCCATAAGCAATTAAGCGCAAATAATTGCTGTTACATGAGACACTGTGATTTGAAAATTAAAGTATTTTACAGTATTTGCAACATTATGTGACCACTCAAGCGATGATGCGAAATTGCAGCAATTTCCAGATATTGTTTGATTGTGTTGTTATGAATAGCATTTTCAGAAAATACTATTACATCATATTGGCCTGTTCTAAAGTTTCGTTATCTCTTTGGTTCTTCCAAAATGATTTGGCCAATGGCGCCAAACTTACGGTTTTGCTCCCAGATCTGTTTTCAGTGTCTTTTTGGGTTTTTCTACTGAAGATCAGAGGTTGTAGGATTTAAATGCGTAGCGTTGATTTAAAATTGGTTATGATTTATTGCAGTTCTTATTTCTAACCTCGTTTCTCTTTATCTTGCAAAGGGACCTTACTCTTCAGCGTAACTGGTGAACAAGCAACTGACACCATGTAAGCTGGAAATATTAGCTAGGTGCAATGAGTTCAAGTGCCAGAGATACTAATGATGCAAGCCCAAAGAAAAAATTAAGTGGCATGCACAGCAATTTTAAGGTAGAGTGATAAAGAGATCCAGATCTCAAAGATAAGCTGCAGAACATGAAGAATGAAGATTTATCTATTGCAAATGCTGCCAGATCACCGTCAGAAATGCAAACAACTCTACGTTACTGCGGTATAATAATTCCGACAAACACAAGTTCATAAGCAAGGTTACAGTAGGCCTATATATCCACTGGCACGTTTTGCGATTACATATGCCTAGGTATGGTAGATAGTAGAAAGACTCACTTAATCTTGTGACTATAAAACTCACTTAATTTTGTGTCCACCGGGGATTTTCTGTTCAAATCTGGGTTCTTGGGTGAGCCTGTATGAGATTTTCCAAAAATTGTCACTGGCAGCCCTGGATTTGGCATCTATTCACTAGCCTTGGGTAGTGTACTTGTAGTCGTCTTTTTTAAAAATGCGGGAAATGATTTGCACATTCATTTGATTCTCATGGTGACCAACTGCAGTGGAGAACGGTCACTTTCTAAATATGCAGAGGTGGTTTGCCTTTGTTTTGAAACCATGTCTGTATATTAATTCCTTCGCTTGAATAGCATCGTTCAACTCTTTTGTTTCACCAGGGAGTCACTTTTTATTCCCACACCGAGTCATTTCCGTCCTCACAACCAAGCAGGAGATAAAGCTACAGCTGCTTTGAATAGCTGCCACCACTAGCGTACGGAGGGGGGGCCACTGTGCCATGTCCCCCTCTCAGACCCTAAAAATAAAAAATGTATGAACAGTATTCGGCAGTGGCGTAACTAAGGGGGGCGCAAGGGCCTCCAATTTAGAACAAACTGACTTTGTTTTCTGGTCACTGATATACAGAGTCCTGCGCGGGTTGCGAGTATCCGCATTTGCGGGGCGGGTGCGGGTTGTATTGGTGCGGGTGCGGGGCGAGCACGGGTTGAGAAATTCTTTGTGTGGGTAATTGAGTGTTGAGCCAAAGCACGTGAACTTGATCAGTTCAAAAATCGCAAAACATATGGATGTACAGTACTGGAGTTGTTTGCCGGCATTGCGCTTAAGTCAGTAGGGCAGCCTGCAGCAATTATTACATTATGATGTAACAAGCCATTGTTGCGAAACATTAGCTCAAACTCTTGCCATGTGGTGGGCCAAGTGAACATTCTCCACTGCTACCGTCGTTTGTGAGAAAAACTGTAATCGATTGCGATTGACAATTACGATTACCCCATGTCTGGTGAGGAATAATTCAGTCTAGCAGCACTTCTAAATCGCTAAAACAACGCTAACGCACAGCTAGTCACAACTGAACTGAAACGTGTTTTTCATCACCTCAAATCTCTTGACTGCGAAAGATCAGATCTGTGGAAAGTTTTGGTTTGGTTGTCAATGAAAAAGATTGAGTAGCTTGAGTTTGCTTTTTGTTAGACTTGTCTTCAGACGTTATGAGTAGGGGAAGTTTTTTAACTTTTTTTACAGCTTCAGAAATACTAAGAATTTATGTAGTACGATGAGCTGGTTGCAGGGATTTTATATTGCAACTTTTTCCTTTTTCACATGCAACTTCGATCAAGTAGGCCTATTGCATAAAATGTAAAAGTGTGATTTAAAAAACATGCTTGAGAATTATTTCAGTAGAGTTCTGTTCTCTTTGATAACCGATTGGAACTGAATAATGACCTAAAAGCAATTGTAGACACGACCTGGCCAAACAAACATCAGTCCAGAACTGTAGGCTAAATTGTCAAATTGCCAAGCAACTTCATGCACTGTGGAGCGAGGTTTTAGCACAGGGTGAGGAACTTGCGGTCCGCGCGAACATCTGATAAGGCCAGCACCAGGCTTTCGTTACTCAAGCTAGAGTACAACATCATGTCAAAACGAAGCAGCATGATAAGCAGGTACTTACTGTAGATAGTAATTCAAAAGAAGTCATTCTTCCTCATAATTGATAAAGGCAGAATTTTTGGATAAAATCACTTGAATTTTCGACCCGCCAGTGATAATACACAATTCATGCGGCCCGCGATAGTAATTAGGTTCCCCTCCCATGTTTAGCAGGCAACTGTTGGCAAATGATGGCCATTTCTCGCCAGATGATGTATGGAAATATTTAGCATTATATGTAAATAAATCGCTTGAGTAAATCACTGTCGTTTAAAATGCTTGTGCATAATTGCAACTTTTGTTAAAAATAAATGCATATTTCTCACGATTTTATTGCAACAAAAACTTTCCCTGCTAATGAGTTTTTGGTAATTTTCGGACTGGTGCGGGTGTGAGACAGAAAAATTGCGGGGCGGGCGCGAGCTGGGATTGTCTGCGGGGCGGGTGCGGGTTAGAAGTGTGCGGGGCGGGTGCGGGCAAAATTGCTCAAACTCCTGCGGGTGCGGGGCGGGTGCGGACACAAAATTTCAACCCCCGCAGGACTCTATGATATACGCACTACGCAAATTTTCTTATGACTACTGTACGTTTCCTCTGCTTGATTTTCATTTTACGATTTAATTCTTTCACTGACAAAATTGCTTCACACGTAACTTAAGTAACTTAACACAGGCAACAATAAACACCAAAAAAGCTTCGGCTGGCGTGAGCTCACAAACTTCAATAAGCGTCTTCGATAAGCGATACATGTCTAAAACTTATATCATCCAAGCACGCACAGAGGTATTTCATGAGCCTTAGACAACAAAATTTCAGTCAGTTTTCTGTCTCACCGGCTAATAAGTCTCGTAAAAGCATTATACTAAAACTTGCTTCCAGAATGCACAAAAATGCGTATTTTAGGTGTAATTTT
>JGI24159J19872_10004230_pt1 | contig 18245 bp, 8 predicted proteins | sample Ectturendosymbi4_FD_19872 | JGI IMG/M metagenome (IMG submission 19872) | reverse complement strand
CACTTGTTTCCAGTTCTTTCATTTTCATATAATGACTGAAAAAAGATGTGAAGCCTATATTGCAACAACTGACAGCAAAACTTGGAATACAAAAAATATAGCTGACCTATACTTCATTGTTGTTAAGGTTGCTAACATTTTCTAAATAGTAGTTAGTAAACTGCTGCAGCACTTTATATCTAGTTTGAGCTAACCTAATCTAGTTCAATAACAGAATGAGCTCAAAATCCCCTTTGTTGTGTTAAAGGCCTTTGTCTTAAAATGCACCAGTGACTTGCTCAACCAGCATCAGGAAATTTCCTTGTTTATAAACCAAGGTTTTGTTTCAAATGGCTAAACTATGCCTTTTCAATGTGATTTAATGAAAACCAATAGGTTTGATCATGCTTTTCCTGTAAAAATGTGCAAGTAAACTTTGCAACTACTAGATTGGCTATTGCATACAGATTATTGTCACATTACCAACCTGTGTGATTAAAAGGAACCTCACCACTAACAAATGCAAAGTAGTGGAGGGTGAAATAGTCAGTAGCAAAAAATATAGTTTCAAACCTATCTTAGGTTTCAAGTTTCTTGAATAATTGACTATTCATACTTATCACAAAAAATGTTTTCGGACATGTTTATATGGCTACTAAAATTTTTTTTAAGTGGCAATAAGTTTTTTCTGATAATATTGCACTAAAAATAATATCATATTTGAAATCAGCAGGTCCTAAAATGGTGGAATTGACCCTTTCATCACATCTCCAGCATCAATGGATTAAAAGAAGCAGCATTGTGTTTTTTGTTGCACTCTGTCCCACATAGTGGTGACCAAAACTTTAAACATCCCTATCTCGGAAACCGATGGACCAAATTCAAATTTTTTTTTTATTTTTCTTAAGATTTTTGCAGTGAAAAACATATACGAAAATAGTGAATATCTGAGAGTGTGGGTTACAAAATTGAAAAATATTTGTTGAACTGTAATGGAATGCCAATGCTACGAATTCAACATGACCACACTACTCAGCTAACCTGGTTGGCATAAATCAATACTAGATTGATGATGTTTCTTATTAGAGTTTTGATTTGTGTGCTAAATAGCAAAAGTTATTAAACTCATTTAATTCCTCGAAAGACTTACTCTGTTTCATGCTTGCTTTGCAGTTGTAGTCGCAGGTTGTGTGGGCTCGCCTTACATGTTTTAATATTTAACTTCTTTTTCTCCTGACACTGCTGATTAGACTACTGATACGCTAATATATGAAGATGAATTTTTCGTTTCAAACTGGTTGGATGAAGCTTGATTTCAACGCAACCTTTGCCTGTTTTGATGGAACTTCAAAAACCTATGGCATTCAACATCAACATGAACAAAAGAAAGCCACAGCTGTTCAAGGGCAGGTTGTCTTCTTGAAATGTGCAGTTTATTCTGTGAACTAAACTAACATTATATTAGGGTTTTTTTATTAAGTACCTGTAGGCACACGATTTCATTTCTCTGATTCTATTGAATCGATGATAATTTTCTCTGATTCTAGGGACCTGATTCGGGACCCTCCCTAAAACACCTCAAAGAAACTGATTATATTGATAATTCTCACTGTTTGTGTGTCACTTAATTGAATGCTTCTGTTTTTGACTGCTTGTGAAAATAAAAAATGTATATTTCTTGTGATCACATTTGAGAAGTTGCTTTCTTTATGCCTCAAAAAATGAACTGCTTGAAAGTTCTAAATTTCTGAGTTGTTGAACAAAAGAAAATGGATTGAGAATTTGTTATCAGAATAAGATTAATTTCGATGCACAGTACTGTGGTTATTTGTGTCTACCAGCAAGGTTTGCCAACTCACGATAAAAAAGAATCCATCCGCAATACAGTTCCATTGAAAGTAATCGTAACTGGCAATAGTGTGCAAAGCTATATAATTTTTTCTATGTTTACAAAAGGGAAAGGATAAGAAAAAAGTCTTCTCATGCTAAGTACAGGTTCCAATTTGTGTCTGCAGCAAAAGTTAATCCTGTATCGCATATTCGACCACTAGTTTTGTTTAGAGATAGACCGATATATCGGCCTGGCCGATACATCGGGCCGACATTTGGGTTTCACCGATATATCGGTGATACAGTTTTCGGCCAAAACGGCCGATTTATCGGCCTCCGTAGGTGTTGTCAAAACACTGTTATATTCCTCACGCATCCAGAAAAGTTGCGCAAGAAAGCACAACGAACCAATATGTCTAAAAGCTCAACTGGTGTATGAGATAAAACGTGAAGACGAATACTGCCAACGTTTCGTTGACGGTGCAGTCAACTTCATCAGGGCGAGACAGTGGCGTGCAGAGGGGGGGGACGAACGGGGCGACGGCTCCGGGCATCCAATGAGTGAAATTACAAAAATTAAAATGCTGCAACTAGTCAATTTTTCCTATTGTAAGATTACTAACGCACGCTGCATGCACTTGGGCGTCGGAAGAAATTTTCTCCATGGAGGTGTCAATAGTGGATTTTCCAGGGGTAGTCAAAAGGATTTTGCAGGGGTGGGGCAACATGACAGAATTTCATTTTAACAACTCGAAATTAAGAAAACCTTTTTTTGGTTAAAATTTGATGGGAAAATGTCAAATATCAAAATCCAGGGGGAGCAGTGCCCTCCTTCCGACACCAATGTGAATGTATTGAATTTTTCAAAACTTGTTTTTTGTCAAATTCCAGTGATTCTCACATTCTTCAATATCAGGGACCTGCACTCCAGGTGTGCGGACCACACCCAATCAAACTCGTAGTGACGTGGCTTTTCTAGATCGTGCGATCAAGGGTATATCACAAAAAAAGGATTGAAAGATAATTATGAATGTTTAATTGATTTTCTGAGCCATATTTCAAAACTGTCCTATTTCAACGTGCTTGATTTAGCTGACTTTTTCATGCATCACTAGTTTCCCGTTTCATTTTTTGATCTGGCAACCTTCGGTGTGCACTGATACACATGGATACTTGTGCTTGCAATATGTCCATCATTTCGAGCCTCGTAATTAATTGGCAATTCAGGCGGATGAATTGATCATAACGGCTCGCACAAGCCCGTATCTGTTCTGTACCCCCAGTTGTATATTCAATATTCACATAATAACAAAACGAGAGTTTTCTTGCGTACTTCATACGCATTCTCAATTCTTGTGTAGTTTAGCAAGTTTCAAACGGCAAACCAAGGATTTCAAACGCGCAGCCCGCGGTCTATCTGTGGCCCGCGATGCTTTTTGGGAATTTTCAAATGATTCACCGGTATTTGAAAGTGCTCGGCCAGCGAGTAAACACGTTCCTTTCAAAAGAACGTACAGACGACTAGAAATTATTTGCCTATAACCTACGACACCTTTTGCAGAAAACAAGATGTGAAAGCTGTTTCTAGTAAGTACTGAAGTTCAGGTATCGCCATTATTGCTTCAGCGTCATAATGTCGTCGTCGTGTTGCTTTATCAGTCCTCATATGGCGTTGGGAGCAATTTAAATTTGACACCCTGTTGTAAACCCTGGATATCCACCATCGCAGACGCATACCTTCTCTGCTCGACTGCTATTCAACAAGACATTCGCGCAGGCTTATATTTTTGTAGTTGTAAACTGCCCTGTTGTAGTTTTGAGTGTGTTTTGCTCCACTGTTTTAATGCGCAACCTTGACGTTTTCGTAGTTGTGAACTGCGTTGACGTAGCACTGATTGTGTTCTACTCCCCTGTTTTAACGCGTTGCCGGATATTTTTGCAGTTATGAACTGCTCTGTATTAGAGTTAGTGCTGCGTTTTGCTCCTTTCTCATAACCTGGAGCGGTGATAAGTTACATTCCTTACAGTGACACATTGTACAGCAACGAGTAAGGAGAGTGCGTGTAGAATAATATGCATGATGTGTCAACAAACTTCGCCATAACGTTGGTTTGCAAATGCGAATGTGACGTCACAAACAGCGTTTATCCAGCAACAATGACCACCATACGCCACTGCTTGATACTAGATTTTGGGAGGGATGCATACAATCAAGCAATCGCCCGGAGCATCCCCAGACCTCTGCACGCCACTGTGTGAGAACAAGAGTGACGAGTCAACTGCCATCCAACCGTTGAGCGGAGTCATGCCTTGGGTATAAACACTTGCAGCGCGTAATCATTGGATCTGATGCTTTGACGAGGGATAGCAAAGGGAACAAGGAAATTAGCTTGATGAGATTTTACTGAGAAAATTAATCAATACAATCAAAAGCACTGACGAAGCGGTGAACCTATGGTGGGACATGAAATAGTGGGCAGGTATTGAAACGAATGAAAATATGAACGTTATTATTTGTTTAACAAGAATCGATATATATCCGGGAACATGTCGGAAGATTTATCATTCATACTTGAACAGTCAGTGTTAATATAATAAGATTCTATAAAACGGCGTTTATGAAAAGTCACATTCTAATTCCAAAACCTTCGACTGTTGCCAATCCATGGAATGGCCCAGGTCAAAGACATGTCGTGTTAAAGCATTCTTGTCGAAGCGTTTGTGTGTAACATCAGCTACATGCGAACCAAGTCGAGATAGTTACCGTATTTTCCGGACCATAAGGTGCACTTAACATCCTCAAATTTTCTCAAATCGAAAGTGTGGTTGCGCTTTGTCATCTTGAACCTGTTTTATGTGGTGAACGGTGCTGTTTATTTAATTGCTAGTTATAAACAGACTATCGTGTTGCGAAATAAACCAACAACACTTGCAATGAGCAACGTCCGAGAGTAGCTAGCACGTACCACAGATCGTGTTACTCTGCGGGGCTCCTGACGACATTGCCGCACACCGAATCAGACACACGTACAACTTTTATTCTATTTGTGTCTAGCGGATTACGCATGTATGCCAGATTAAACTCCCTCGTATGTAATGACTAGGGCAAGTTTTTGCAACTTTTTATACAGCTTCCTGAATACTCAAAATATATGTAGTTCAATGTTTTGAATTGTTTCCAGGAATTTTATATTGGAACTTTTTGCAACTTTTTCGATTTTTGCTTAAAACTTTTTACTGCAATTTTTATCAAGAATTGCGAAAAATGTAAAAGTGTAATTAAAAAAAAATACTACAAAACCATTTCAGTTTCGTTCTATTCTCTTTGATTGCATGAAAAGAGCTACATGACGGATTAGCTGCGTCTCAATGCTATCTATGACGAAACAGTTGGTTTGCAAGCTAGAAGTTTTACAACCAGGGCCAAGTGCGACAGTGCCCGAATTCAATTAGAGGTGGAAGTGCAGAAAATCTTGCTTTTGTCCAAGTCCGCACAAAGGACAATAGGTTGTGTCAAGTCTTTCGCAGTCAAATGTGCGCATAAATGCAACTTTCGTTAAAAATAAATACAACTTTCTCACTTTTTTACTGCAACAAAAAATTGCCCTAGTGATGACAGCGACTCATGCACTCGGGAGTTATTGTGAAAGAGTTGAATTGAATATAGTTTGACGTGTCTAAGTCTTGCTTCATTTAATGCGCCTTATAATCCGGTGCGCCTTATCCATGAAAAAAACACCTAGCATTCAATTTTTGATACTGCGCCTTATGGTCCCGAAAATACGATATCTTGCAGCAACTCCAGAAGGTGCGTTTTCATAAACAAGCAGACCAGATGAACTTTGAAGCACGCGTCGGCCGTCGCACCCGAAACAAAAGCATCATCACTAATCAGACTAATTACAAATCATAGCAAAATATTAAAATTGCTGCAATTCAAAAAATTTTAGCTAATGGATCCTGATTCTTGAAGTTTTTCAAAAAAAGGTAAGTCATAGAATACATTATATTTTTGATAATAAAGCAGAAAACAAGATTTAAAAATTTGGAATTATCGGTATCGGCTATTGGTCCATGTATGGCCGCTATATTGGTATCGGCCCCAAAAAAGCCATGTCTGTTGATCTCTAGTTTTGTTCACTCACAGAGTGGCAGTTTTGAGATGTGTTGCACAGGAAAAAGACAACCCATGTTATCATGCTCGAAATACGCTCTTTTGATTGTGCTTCTGTCTGTTCTTGTTGTGTCAGAAGCCAATAATCATTCCCACGGCTGAGATAGAACACATCAAAGAAGATCAGCCTGATTTCCCTCACAACGAAGTAGCATCATCAGAAAGGATGATTTGGTGAGCGCTTCTATTGTACTGAGTGATTGACATTGCGGGTAATGTATCAGCTTGAATGCGGCAGAAGTTCCATGCGTTTCCAATTAATTTGCAAAAAAAGTGACGCACGCGAGACTTAAAAAGGATTGTTAACAACTGCTTTATCACCACAGGGAATACGTTTTGTATCGTTGCTGATTGAATAAATCGTCATCACAGTGATAAGGTTCAGATGTGCAGTGTGTATTGTCTAACGTCTTCATTCCCACACGCAAAACGCTAGACTTTAAACATGCATCGCAGTAAAGAGAAAAACATTACAGAAACGGTGTTTGCACATGACCAACACTGGGAGGAGCAAAGCTGCTTATCCTCACCACAGCTGTATCGTCATTCGCAAGAGCACAGAAAATGGATAACCATACAGTAGGGCATCACACAACCGGTGTTAGTACGTGTCCAACCTTGGGAGGAGCAAAACACTTTCCCAGCACTTCTTACTTTTTATGGTTGGCGTACAATATGAACAGTGTATAAATAATTAGTAAAAGTCTTTTGCTCTGGGTATGAAATGTAATATGTGCAAAGCGGTTATATGGTAAATTGAAGTAAAATGCGTTGCAGGCAAGGACAAGCCACCAGAAGAAAACGGTTTAAATGTATCACATTTAACATTTAGTGTTTTGATACATTCAAAACATTCGCGAATGCCAAGTACGAAATGCGTCAAAAGCTATAGACCGCTGCAGAACCACAATAGTGTCACGAGATTCAAGCAGGTTGAGAACCGGTCGCGCAATCATGTTTTACGGAAAAGAACTCGTCAATACATTCATGAAAAACGGAAGTGCATTTGTTTTGTGTCTATAGATTAGGCATCCCACAACTTCATACACTGGTTTGATGCGACTAGTTTCTGTGAGCGCAACAAAAGCCAATCGATGTAATGCATAACAGAGATACTTCATGATTTGACACTTTCCACTGTAACAGCGATACGTATTTAAATCAATCCACTTGGTTTATGTACAACAATAAATAAGAAGACAAAGTATGGTTCTCGTTACTGAGTAGTACTGTACATATTTCTTATACTCTGCCAGAAAAAGTGGCAAAAACGTTTTATTTTTTATCTTCGGAGGAATTTTTGACCAGATTTCTATTGCTCTATATTTTATCATTTTAGCACGTGAGTTTGAACGTGCTTTTGGTAAAGCAAATTGTCGAGTTTTAACCTGTCTTGNGTTATATGAATGAACATCAGTAATGAGTTTAAATAAATCGTTAAACGTAGCCGGTAACTGANAGGTAACNCATTTGTACATGAATTTGCTCACTTCAAGGTTGTATATATCTTCTAGTTGGTGAATTTTTGCGTTTTATAAATGGTAGTAACTTTGTTTGTCAAAAGTTTATCTGTGTTTAAGCATCTCATGACGCAGTTTAAAACAACCGATGTTGGCTGTAAATGACATGAAGCTGCTCTTCCCCAGACAATAATTCCATACTGCACTCGTGAGTTTATTAAGCTGTGATACAACACACGTAATGCTCGTAACTCTGTTCCAAACCACCTGATATTATAGCGCTGTCTTGTTGTCGCTTTGAACTGAAACTGTATCATCGGCAGAAAGTATACTTTTCATAGAATTTGACTTTGGTAAGTCGTTTATAAATATTAAAAAACAATTGGCCTAGAATTGAGCCCTGGGGGACCCAGAAATAATGGAATTTAAAGATGATTTAATATTTCCCCCTTAATCGTACTGTTTTCTGTTGGAGAGATAAGACTGTACTAGTTTGAGTGCATTTCCTCTAACGCCGTAATGCTCGAGTTTTGCTAGCAAAATGGAGTGATTCACTGAGTCAAATGCTTTTTGATTTCTTCAAGCTTGTCTATATTTTTATACAAAGATCTTATGTTACAATGTAGCAAGGAGAGATTATTTGACATCAACTTACCAACATGGATCACAAAGTCAGTATGTGTGGCATACTGTGAAAGAGGTAGTGATAGATCGCTATCAGAGTGGCTGTTGCTGCTTGTTAAACATTCACAGTCAGGAAACAATTCAGCATTGCAATGTTTACAGTCGTTCATCTAGGTTTAGGTGGGAAGCACACGTGGTACTGCTGCGCCAGCAGCCATATATTCAGAACAGGAAAAGCATTCCAACATAAAATTAACACACTTAGTATAAATTTTGCTTCTGGCAGTTTGTTGTTCAAGTATAAGTAATCGCTTGCATTGAACGTTTTGTTTCAGAGTTCACGGAAAGTAATATCTTTGCGGTAGAGTTAGTTTTTTAGTATTTTGCCACAGCCCATCTGTTTATAATCAACATCAATGTAACTACTGTAGCGAATTGAATGGTGCAAACCAAATAGGAAAATGATTTTAGATTCCCATACTTTCTACGTTTGTTTCCAAGTCTCACCGCAACTCTGCAAGGCAAACGGCAGATTCAGTTTTCATGAAATACACTGCAATAGCAACAGTGGTTACACCATTTTTGCGACAGAACTTACTGATAATGTGTAACAGTACTATTTAGACCACATGTGGTATGCTGGGAGATATGCAAACAGGTATAATACATTGTAGCTGTTGAGGTTTTGGCAGATGACAGATAAGTTTGCATCGGTGTGTTTATTGGCAGAACCTTTGCAACCCATGTTTCAGCTGTTTCAAAAGACCTCTTGAGAGGAAAAGGTGACACGGTTGCACGCAGAAAGTTGTTGGGCGGAGTTGCATCAAGGTAACCAGTTTACTGAAGAACCATCACGTTTCGTTTCACTTGTGAGCCTGCTGGACAGTTTCATTTAATTGCAGTTGTGAAAGATCAACGCACAGCTTTGATAAATACAGCAATTGACTAATATGTGTCAGGTTGGAATCGACGTTTATTGCTCCAAATCTCACCTGACCTGGTTGACAAAAAATCACCGATCTTCGACTCCGATTCGCTACATCTGTACGCGCAGGAGCGCAACCAGAGGNTCTGTTTCGCTGTCGTCGTGACAGGCCCCCTTGTGATGTAGNTACTCAACATTAATGGCCAAACAATTATTGAAAGCTGCCACTGAGTGNCTCTAATGCGGGTGTTTGGAACAAGCTGCAGAAGATTTGTAAATCGGGCCGGGGCCGAGTTCGGGTTAAAGTTTGTCAAACATTTTCGGTCCTGCATATATACTTTTTTCGCAACGGCCGACTTGTTTGTCGCCGGTTGTTATTATTATCATGTTTTTTTAATTTTTGGTGACTGCAATTATCGGCAGGCCGAAGCCTGAATTGTGCTTCTTGCCGGGGCGGTTGAGGTGAACGCTCTTGCCCAAGGAGCGTTACGGCAATTCACTCAGTGGCTGGGGATCGAATACCCAACCTTCGAATTGGGAGGCGGACACTTAACCATTGAACTATTGCTGCCCCGGTTATTATTGAAGCAATCGAGTTGATTAAATGTTCAATAAAAAAGGATCATTTTGAAATATTTTGTCATATGCACTTTGGTATACCAGCAATATCCCACAATTGCGCATGTCTTGACTCACTTGGTAAATTTGACTTTCGGGGGGGGGGGCGGGTTCGTTGCTACAGAATAAGCCTCGTTTGCAACTCTGGGTTACCGCAGCTCCCTTAAGATTGTTACAAAACAACCGCATCGCTGCTTTGTTGAAGTCGCACCTGTGCAATAGCCTGAAACAATCCAATCTAGGATTCTGAACAATCTAGATCAGTGGTTACCAACTGGGGAGGAATTCCTCCCCAAGAAGAAATTTCATGAGTTTAGGGGTTTAAATTCCACTTAATTGTCAAGTAACCTATTCATTGTAAGTGATTTACCTCTTTTTTAGTTGACATTGACTCTTTCAATTAGTTATATCATTTATGTTTTGCAAGTTTTTCAGTGGACTGTCACACGTTTATGTTGACAAACTTTAGTGTCTTTATTTGACAACAAATAGTTTTTGTACCACTTTAATCAATCATGTTATTGTCCCAAATAAAGACCATCGCCCAAGTGTAGTTGATTCTAGCCTACGAACCCGAACGGGGGAGGAATTAACGTTCCTAGGCAAGGAATGAAAAGTTCTAAAGCGAGTAAAGGGAGGAATGCATCAAAGTTTGGGAACCACTGATCTAGATTGATATGTGCGCTGGGTTTACTTCGCGCTGAGACATTTCGGTCATTTGTCTCATAATTGTAATAAAACTCGCTAGTACACTGCAAGGCACAGTAAAAACTATTTTGTAATATTTCGCCTCATGGCTTGACGGTAGTTCTTAATCGCGGTCGTTGTGTTTTGCAGTTTAGGCCTAACTTTTATCTGCTGTTTGAGCTTGCTAGGTTAGGATAGGACCAAATAAGGTTCAGGCTTACTTCAATGTCATGCAAAGTAACGCTGGTTCGTTTCCACTGAAGCTATATTTTTACGACGAATTTCTCATATTGAAAGGCACGACAGCAAGCCTCAGAACATTCGTCGCATTATATGAATCAAATACCAGCCAAGCATTGTATTACAAAAACAACTCTGTTGGTTTGAACAGTTTGCCACGTTGTTTGCTCCGCAAGAAGTCTCACACTTCTTTCTCGCAATTCACTTTCACATCACGATGCAAAAACACCAGAGCAATTGTACTCAAGCATCATCTCCGCAATGATGTTGCAAGTTTTTTTTAACAATCTCAATCTGGATAGATAGCGCTCCAAGGACGCAATTGTGCAGGTGATTGTCAGCATGAATTTATAAGTGTACGTACGTATGGATAAACCGAGTTCTCCCTGCTGTACGGCTGACGTTTCCTGGTAGTTCGATACGTTACACATTAGAAAAAAAAACGTTACATATTTTTCAGCACCACGTTCGCAGGAACTCAAAGCGCATGTGATGTAATAAAAGCGTTGTGATCCAATTCAACTGATAACCTGGAAATCTTTCCTTGTGTGTTTCGACGATGCGACTGGCACCACTGTCTGAATAGCTAGTTGCGTTAGGCGACGGTACTAGCCAAGTTTAATTGGTTCAAAGGACACTGTAGAAAATCTGGTTTTATTCTGAAAAGTACTAATAAAATCTGACCTTCCACGACAAACCCCTTTTGCCTGGCTTGATTTTTTCATGAAACCCAGTCATTGAAAATGCAGCTTAAAACTTGTTGCCAAGTAGGGAGGAGCGTGACCTTGCAGATTTACTCCCAGATTTTCGAAGTTTTCAGGTTGCGTTGATCGAGTAAACGTATGTCGAACGCAAACACGAAGCGTAATTTGTACAAAATTTTACCATTTAATATGTCTTTGGCGTTAAAATTAACCACGAGGCGTAGTGCTTACGCGTCATGTAGGTGTGAATTGATACGGGTTTGTGCATTTGTTATATTCTGTTATTTCACTCAAGAAAAGCTATTTTCACTCGCCTCGATTTGCAGTAATGATGAAATCGATAGTTCAGTGGATGAATTTGTTGATGACACACCACAAGCTGAAGACCAGGCGCTTCCAGGTAAGATTCCAACATTTCAAAATCGTATATTTTGCCGATTTGTTTGTGAAGTCAACAAACTGATTTGGTGAAGGTGTTTGTTTTTTATATTGTCAAATCAGCATTCAACTGATTGATATATTGAAAGTTCACAAACTGCAGCATAACCTCACAAAGTAATCGATTAAAGAAAACGTTGTCTATGCCAGTTTTTTTTCCAGTAGTTTGACTTCTGTCATGTGCACAGGCTCTTTGAAATTTATTTTTTCATTCATTTACCCTTGAAGTCCCGCGCCCGCCAAAAGTTTGGCGGAGGTTTGCAAGTCATAACTTGCCAACCAATTGGACTAGAGAGCTGTTCAAACCATCTACAGATTCAGCAAGTCTTCTAGTTTCGATTTAAAAAAACTATTTGATTTGGATTGGGGTTTTCTCTTGGTGACGTCACAAAGAGGGCATGTTTTGAAACTTTAACTGTCCCTGGACTCCAATCCAATGAGCCGTTTTTTTGGCTCTAACTTTTTTTGGAAACTAGGCGATCAACCGCGTCTTTAGAGCCCTTGATTGACCTTCTAGCATATCTGGAACCAGAATTATGGTCCAAAAACCCCGTTTTGCACAAAAATCCGAAAACTGCTGAAAAAGCACGTGTCTCCCACTTACGGCTTGCGCGGCCGGCGATAACTCGCCAGACGCGTATGCTTAGGAGCTATTCAAAGACTCGTGAAGTCTTGTAGTTTGCATTGGAAAAAAAACTTTTGAGATGTGGGTTTGGGGTTTTCGGTGGATGTGGTCAGAATTGGGGTATGTTATACTATTTTTTGGTTTTCCTTTTATGACGTCATCGCCCGGACAATCGGCCGAAATTGTGGCTCAAAATTTGGTTGGATTTTGGGCTGTGATTTGTGTCTTTAGAGCCCTGGTTCGACTTCCTGGCATTTTTGGTGCCAAAGTTATGGTCAAAAGACCGGAAATCTTGTAGTAATCCCCTAGGGAGTCACTGGGGATTCCCCTAATTAAGTTCTGCTTATTTTGCCGTAACTTATGAACCAGGATTGCTAGAAAGTCCATCAAACCCTCTAAAGACTCATATTGTAGCCTAGAATAAAAAAACCTTTGAGCCACAAAATCGGCTTGATTGGTCGGCTCCCAGGGGCTGATGACATCATCAAAATGTAAACAAATATGCGTAAACATCCTCCCATTATATAAACATTAACAAAAAACGATATCTCAAGCTAATGTTTTTTTTGCAGTCGTAACTACTAGTCTTCACGAGTCTTTAGAGGGCTTGAACAGCTCTCCAGCCTATTCTGGCGGCGAGGTATGTCCATATACAAAGTGAGTGTGATTCACCCCAGGTTTTCTTTCGTGTGGGTAGAAATTATGACCACTTCTTGTTTTTGTGGCATAATTTTGGCTCCAGATATGCTAGGAAGCAAATCAAGGGCTCTTAAGACTCGGATGATAGTCTAGTTTCTAAAAAAAGCTGGAGCGAAAAAATTTGCTCGTTGGATTGGCGTCCAGGGCCGCGTAAAGTAGGCCAAAAAACGCAAAAAATACCCCCACTTGTGACCCCACCCCAGAGAACCCCAAACCTAAAACGAAATACATTTTTTTTTCAATCTCAACTCGAAGTCTTGCTGAATCCGTAGATGGTTTCAACAGCTTTCTAACTTAATCGGCTGGCGAGTTCCAGCGTTGCAAGCCTGCGCCAAAATTTTGGCTGGCGCGGGACTTTAATTATTCACTGACCGCAAAGTTTTTTTTTTTGTCAAATATATTCAGTTGAAACTTCGAAGACTATTATGTTATTTTTGTCTTGAAGAATGAAAATCCGTTTTTTTTCTTTTAGTTAAATTATGCCCGTGGGTTCTGTTAGAAACACAGCTCTAGGCCTTCGATGCGCTCCATGAAAGCACAGGGTTAACTGAATTGAAAGGAAATTATGCACGAGTAATTATTCCTGCAGGAAAAAATTACTGATGTAGATTGCATCACCTTTGAAACCACGTAGAATTCGTAAAAACGTTTATCAGTGCAACTTTTACATCAATTTGAAAAGTCGCTTAACATCTTCTGAGAACGAACCACTTGTCAAACTGTGGGAATACTTCATAATGCAACTAAAAAGATCGTTGCAAAATATAAATGGAGCGGCTCGTGTGTCTTAGGCGTGGACACCTAGAACAAGTTGTTACAATTGTGCAACTTTTGTATATTCCTGAGTTTTTTTTGCAGTCTGCACATACACCACATCAGGTCGTGTTTAATGTTCAAATTGCTGGTTGCAATATGTTCTTATCAATGTGTTTCAATATTTTCCCAAATCGATAGTGATGGTTTCGAGCTTTACAAGCAGTAGTGACATTCTATTCACAAGGGTTCTGTCAAACTAAGACAAAGTCATTGTGATGCAATCACACCATTTGCAAGCAAGACAACCAGTACTGTGATAGAAGATCGCTACCGTAATAACCATTATTTCAAGCTGCTGGAAATACTGTAATGTCTTGATTATTCAGTCGCTTTCCATTGAATACTGCCACGGAATATTCTGTGCAAAGTGAAACATTCATGGTGCTGGATTGAAAATTGACATTTTTTCACAATGAACCACATGTGTTTTGCCCCCTCACTCAGCGTACGGTTTGCGCATCAATGAAAATGTTTACATTTGCGGAGATACCTCTTGAGAAGGACACCGTTTTCTGAAATATTGATGATTGTTTCGTTTGTCGCCTAATTCACTTGATTTAGTGAAGATCAAAATCAAAACAGTGTTTTGCAAATAATGTACAGCTCGTATTTATTTATTACGCAATCAGTGCACGTATTCATTTATGCAGTTGATCCACGTACCTATTCTTTAGCAATTAATCCTCGTATCAATTTATTTTGCAGTTATTGCACGTAGTTTGTTTGTTTTGCAATACATGCACGTATTTATTACGCAAACAATGACCCCATTTCTTTGTTACGCAATTAATGTCCGTATTTCTTTGTTATCCAACAAATGTACGGATTTATTATGCAAACAGTTATATTTCTTTGTTACGCAATTAATGTTCGTATTTCTTTGTTATGCAATAAATGCACGTATTTCTCTTATAGATGTCGCAGGATCGAGACCCGCGCAAACCCAGGCCTCGGATTCAAGCGGCATCGCTGTTAAACATAGAAGTGGCAAATATACTTTAAGGAAATTGAGTTCTCGAAAAAAGAACTTTTCCCCAGTGGTTGAAGCTGTTGACGAATCTTCAAGTGAAGATGGTCAATTAACTTGTTCTTATTGTGGCAAGAAGTTCACAGACAAAAAGAAGTTTGCAGGGCATGTGAAATATCATTCGTTTGAAAAACGACATCAGTGTAAACATTGTCCACTTCGTTTCAAGTTCCTTTGTCAGTTGAAACTTCACCTTCCTCAACATAGCGACGAGAAGCCTTACAAGTGCGATATATGCTTCAAAGCCTTTGCCGCCATGAAAGTGTTGAAAAGACATTCCGAAATGCACACTGGGTTGAGACCGTTCGAATGTAATGAATGCGCCAAACGGTTCAGAACGAAATCACATTTGAAACAACATTTGCAAACGCATTCGAAGGAGAAGTCGTATCAGTGCCCGCATTGTTACAAGCGCTACGGTAGCGACCAAGGTTTGAAGGTACACTTGCTAACCCACACAGGCGAAAAACCGTACAAATGTTCACAATGTGGAAAAGCGTTCGCCTTTTTGAGCAATATGAGGCGTCACGAGAGGACTCACTTTGGCATCAAACCCCACAAATGTGTCCATTGCCCCAAAAGCTTTGGATGCTCTGGCACGTTAAAGCTGCACCTGCGAAGTCACAGCGGCGAGCAACCATACAAATGCAAGTACTGCGAAAAATCGTTTAGCGATCTTGGGAGCATGAAACGTCATTCACTGAGACACACCGGTGAAAAACGACACAAGTGTCCGTTGTGTCCGAAATCCTTCATCAGCAGCGAAGAGGTAAAAACACATAAACGAGTCCACACTGGCGAAAAGCCGTTCGAGTGCCCTTACTGTTTGAAAAGTTTCGCAAACAAGCAAAAGTTGCCAGATCATCTGCGCATTCACACTGGGGAAAAACCATACAAGTGCAACGTGTGTTCTCACGATTTCAGAATCGCGAGACTGTTGAAAGATCATATGCGGATACACACCGGTGAGAAGCCATACGTGTGCAATAAATGCATGAAGGCATTCAGACTACCGGCCAGTTTGAGAGAGCACGTGCGCAAGGTTTGTGGGAGAATAAGACCATGATGTGTCGGACTCTGCTGGTTTCTGGCTTTAAGAAAGAACCTGCCAAATAAGCGCATGAACAGATTTGCAATTATTTCTTTCAAAAGATTCAGCTGTTGATAAAAGGATCTTGTATGGGGTTCAATCCATGCTAGTTGGCAACAATGTTATGGCGCTTCATGTGCATCTTTCCACATTTATGCGTTTTGTTGCATCATTCGCTCATTTGTGAACTGTTTGCTCGTTTTTGAGCATTGCATCTTCGTGGCAATAAATTAAGCGGGAAACCTCATGTAAAAACGATGAAAACTCAACTGTCAAGAGCTTTACACAACACAATCTTTACTGAATCTTGTCTATAACTCATTAAGTCATCCCTACCTAGCTTACTCAATTCTCAGTTGGGGGCGTTCTTCAAATGCAACCGTTCAGCATTTCATTCAACTCCAAAATAATAAGACGAAATTATTCAGACGTTTTACACGTTATCTTGAGTTGACGTTTTCGCTAGTAACTGTTCTCTGAATCGTCTGAACATGCGATTGTTGTTGTTTCGCTGATTTCCTCATGATAAGATCGCTACTTGTAAAAAAGTTCCTGATTATATTACTCAAAACAGTTTGGTAATTCTCCTATTTTTGTGCACCTGATTTAATTCATTTTCCATTCAACTTGAGGCACACCAAGACAATTAAAATATTGATGTGTGAAAACGAACAGAAGCCGGAACCATGAAAAAAGTGAGCTCCGGAGCCACCTTCAAGAAAATCAAGAGCTCTGGAGCCTGATCCATGTTCATGAAAAGAAGAGCTCCGTAGCTGTGTCATTTTTGCGACGGCTCCACAACCCTGTCCGTAAGGTTGCCAGAGGTCCTTGAGTTCCTATGAGTTTCCTTGAATTTACTATCAAAACTGGTTATGTCTTTGTTCCTAAAAAACATTTTGTTGTCCTTGAATATTTTCTGGCATCCTTGAACAGTTGTGAAATTATTCATTATTTAACTATTGATTACATTGAGCATTCAACAATGTAATCGAACAAAATAACAGACCAACGTGTTGTGACTATGTACATGTAATAATTTGAGATAATAAATGTGGTTGATTACTCATTGTTATTCAGCAATGTTTCTTTGAAAAAATGTGCTACACCATTATATTTAAAAAGTATTCAAAGTGGACATGAAGTAAAATCTCAAATCACCAAACGAAAAAATGTCAAGTGCTCTGGCAACCCTCATACCCAGAAATGTAAGTGTTCGCACATTCCAGGATCACCATTATGTCAGGAAGCTTGATGGCTTGTTTCGAAAATTTCTGCATGGCTTCGTTCGCCGATGCGAGCCTTCATAAATGTTTTTATCCGATCACTTCAAAGGTCTGATTTTTGCAGATCTTCATTTTCCTGCATTATTTAACTATCTTGCATGACGGTGATCAATTTGAAGCCTTGATCAAAACAATTTACCTGCTTTTGTGAGCATCTACATCCGATGATTTTAGCAGCCATTTGCTTCACAACCTGATGTTAAATTGTCTCTCCACTGCCGGATTACTATTTGATGATGAGTGAATGCGGTTATAGCTGGTGCATTGTTTCAGTGTTTGGCGTCTCCCTGAGTTGACTGTGTTTATCATCTGACACTTGCTGTGTATTGCGCTATGACTTACAAATAATAACATGTTGAAACAGCATCAACTGAAACCCAATTTCAAATAAGTTATTTACGCTCTCCACTTTGTACTCAGTGGCAATTCTAGAATAAAAAAAATGGGGGGGGGCACTGCGGGGCCTAGGAAAAATAGGGGGACAACATAAATATCTATCTTGCATTGTGATTTTTCATTGTTTTGAAGATTAAGTTGCTATGATTAACCCTATCAAACCCAACATAGGCTTGTGAATATCATTAAAATGATGAATTTTTGTGAATATCATTAAAAAGATGAAAATATCAATCACTAGAGCGTCAAGGCCCCCGCACAAACCCAAAGCCCCCAAGTGAAAACTTTCTGGCGACGGTTCTGATGTCCAAGACATTTTTTCAAGGGAGGAGAAAGTTTTTCCAGAGGGGCGAAGCCTTCCCCTTAGTTACGGACTTGGTCACCAGATGATTAGGTATGCAGACATCACATTGTAGGCTAGATTGATATATGGGTATGTATTAAGAACGACTTCTGGTTCGTTTTCTTTTGGATAACTTGAAATCTTCTCTAGTTGGCTTGGATAATTTTGTTTGGGAGTTTGATTGACGTTTGGAAAGACTATTAGACAAACGATGTTTGGACAATCGAAAGTGTACCCAACAGCATGCAGGAGCTTACAAGGGGAGATTGCAAGGACAGATCCTCCGC
>JGI24159J19872_10004229_pt1 | contig 18246 bp, 10 predicted proteins | sample Ectturendosymbi4_FD_19872 | JGI IMG/M metagenome (IMG submission 19872) | reverse complement strand
GGGTGTCGTTAGAAAAAGGGTAGGTTTTGCTATTTTTTGGTTATTCTTTTATGACGTCATCACCCGGACAATGAGCCGAAATAGTGGCTCAAAGTTTAGTTGGATTCTAGGCTGGAATATAAAGCTTTAGAGGCCTAGATCAACTTCCTGACGTTTGTAGTCCCCATGTTATGGCCGAAAGACCCCTAATCTTGTAAGGATTCCTTAGGGAATTAGTGGGGATCCCCCTAATTATTTTTTGCTTGTTTTGCCATAACTTTTGTAGTGTAGCCTAGATTCCAAAAAACCTTTGAGCCACAAAATCTCATGGATTGTTCGACTCCCAGGATATGACGCCATCATCCAAATGTAAATAAAATATGCCTAAACATCCTCTCATTATGCAAACATCAACAAAAAGCCCGAGATCTCAAGCTAAACATTTTTTTTGCAGTCTAAACTACAAGTCTTCACGAGTCTTTTGAGGGCTTGAACAGCTCTCTAGCCTATTCTAACGACGATTACGGCCATATACAGTGGGGATGTTATTCAAACCCTGGTTTCCTGTTGTAGGGGTAGAAAGTTTGTGTGGCATAATGTTTGATCCAGATATGCTGAAAAGTCAATCAAGGGCTCTAAAGACTCGTAGGATAGCCTAGTTTCTAAAAAAACTTGAGCGAAACAATTGGCCCATTGGATTGGCGTCCTGGGCCGCGTAAACTAGGCCTAAACTTGGCCAATAAAATTAAAATGACACCCCCACTTGTGACGTCCTCCCCCAGAGAACCACAAACCCAAAACGAAAAAATTTTTTTTTCAATTTCAACTAGCAGACTTGCTGAATCCGCAGATGGTTTTGAACAGCTTCCTAGCTCAATCGGCTGGCGATTTATAGCGTTGCAAACCTTGCGCCAGAATTATGGCGATGGTGGGACTGAATGGGTTCCTCTATATTTTGTATTGCTTGGAAATGCTATAGGCTGGTGATAAACAGCGTGAAGACAAATTTTGCAAAGTATTGTTGCAACACCCTCAGCTAACCATATGAAGTAAGCCCAATGTAGACACGTTTTTCCAAGCATAGCTCACGAGAAACTGTTATAGCTGATTTAACTAACATACAGACCTTCCATAAACAATCTCTGTTAGCGGACAATCTAGTTGGTAAGAACCAAGCGTAGCATCCAGTCCTGACAATATTGCATTTCATCGGAGTTCTGCAATGTCTGGCGGTCTTGAGTTGTTGCGAGCTTTTTGTCAGTGGAAGATTGAACATTAAGGAAGTACTGTTCTTTCTTTTTTATTTTTTAGACCGCCAGACACTGAAAATCGTTGGACTAGATTTGTCTCCTTTCAGCGAAAAGGTTGAGGACCACTGATCTAGATGTTTGCATTTTCACTCTTTGCAATGAAAATTGTGAAGTTATGCTTCTGCGCAGTTTCGCAAATTTTAAGTTAATATTGAGTCGTCATAGGAAAGAGTTGCGCGGGACCCTCAAAAGCGCGGGGCATTAGGCCATGGCCTTTTTGGCCTATGCGTAAATCCGTCACTAGCGGTTAGAGTTTTTGCATGGTTAAGTTGTTGCAAACCCCATAATTTGATTCCCGCATCCGCGAACTACATGCTTGCAGAAAACGTTTGGTTTTCAAAAAGGGTTTGGGATGTGTTAAAAGGACTTATGTGCATTATGATATGTAAAGTAATTTATATGGGTTGATGAACATTTGTCATTAAGTTGTTTGTGAAGGTTTTCACCTGGTAACATTAGTCTTTCTTAGAAGTGTTTTAGATACAGTTACTTGTGCCAGCAACATTCAGAGTTATATTTATGTGTTTTTAATGGAAATCTTCAATGGGTGTTCCAAGACACGTTGGGGCACATTGTTACATAGTTTATCAACTTATCTCGTGTCTTTTGTTCTGGCTGCATAAAAAATATGCCACCATGTGTGTGACAAAAAAAATTAAGACTCCACCAGGTGTCGTGAAGTCACCAGTGATGATGCACCTTGATCCCAAAGCATGTCCAAGAATTAAAAAACACCTTCATCAAGAAACCTTCACTCAGTTATCTTGACATCTTCTCCTGAGAAGAAGAGGTTAGCAGAATCACCGACTTCCAGAAGATTATAATCAACCTCATGGAGGACCAAGATTGCCAAGTAGAAAAGAAAGTCATATCTGACTGTGCATGTTTCAGTCTGTCGTAACTTCTACTCTAAATCTGCCCTAGTTTTGAAGTGGGTGAAGTGCATAAAATGCACAGGTTGGTCACATTCAGCTTGCAGTGATGGCACTGTAACCCAGATGTTTGTGATATTTGCCAGAATCAAAACACTGTTGTTGTGATTTGCAGTGCCATTGCACATTATTGCTGTCACTGCATGAACATTTTCTGCATTATTGCGGTGACTGAGCTCGTTTTATTGCTGTGATTGAGTTCTTACCTTTCCTCATCGTTTCCTTTCAGCTTTTAAGCACGCGTTGTTTTGAAATTGAATGTGTTTGTAACTAGCAAACTATGCCTGGTGATAGAAACGGCAATATATACTTGACAGTTTAGCTGTCTATCGTGGCATATGGCTTCTCATTGCTTTGAGGTCTTCCTGCATTTGTAGTAACAAGTTTATTCGTGCACAAATTGCATGTCTGCGTTGCTATAACAGCTTACCCCATGGTGTGTAACAATATATTTCGTTCCATAGGGTCAACTGACTTGACATCACTTCACTTTTCAATCAATAAAAATTATTGGCATATGAATTTTTTTGGTTTGTTTGCTAAGGAAGGTACCAAAACGTAATTTTCTTTGCTGTAGCTATTGCACAATGGTGGTTACATTGATTTAAGTGAAAATCGTGACAGTTTCCTTGGTCCCCCCCTATGTGATTTTCCGTAAAAAGACATAATGGTTGAGATTTGAAGTAACAACTTGTTCCCGAAGATACCAAAAAGTTAACAGCGTTTGACAACAAATGCAACTGCATTAATAAAAATTTTATCCATAGCAATCAGATATCAATCAAGGACACTTGGCGTTTTTCGACAATTCTGTGTGCAAACCACCATAACGTTTGTTGCACCCTTTCACAGGATTGTTTTGTCAATTTATTAGTTAGTTAGCGTAGTTAAAAACGCACCAAGCTTGCATAGGCTTGTAAAAACGTTCACAATTATTATTTTATGTGGCCGTCCTTGATTTTGATGACTTCTTGCAGGCAACGTATCATGCTATCAAGCAGTTTACAGCAATATTCTGGAGATTTTTCTCTCATCCAAACTTCTTTAACATGCTACTTGCTTTTCTGGACACGCCGAGTCTCTTGTTCAGCAGTGGAGTGCACTTCTTGCATAGGAAGGTGTTCCGGTCTGACGAATTTCTAACTTGTCGCGCATGTGTGCCCGCGCGTCTACAGCGAGAGCAGAGCTTTATGTCGGGCTTAAGTTTGTCAAAACGTTTCTGGGCGATTTCGGGCCTGATTATAAATTTTTTTCGTAACGACGGACACTTTTGTCGCCAGTTACTGTTGAAGCAATCGAATTGATTAAACCTTTATTGAAATTGACTAAGTGTGAATAATTTAGTCATGTTTACTTTGTTACAAATATCCTGCACTTGCTCGTATCTTGACTCACTCGGTACATTTGGCTTTCGGGCCTAAATCGGGCTTCAAAAATAGATGTCGGGCTCGGGCCGGGTTCGAGCTTCAAACTGAGGCTCGTTTACAACTCGGGCCTGCAGCATTTAGAACGCTTTGACCAGGTCTGATCGTACACGAAAGAGAAAACCAAAATGAAATCGACTAGCTTTGAAAGTGTTTGAACCAGACGATAGTCTCACAACTTAAACGATTTACAAGATGTACTATCATTTTACTGATTTTACCTTATTGTTGTTCCATAGATGCAAGAAAAATACACTGGTCGATTGAAAATTGAGATCCCTTCTGTTAAGGCGATGGAATGTATCACAGAATATGCTTATACTGGCAAGCTTCATATTTATAACGAAAATGCAATCGAGCTGCTGATCGCTTCAGACTACTTATTAATAGAGGGTAAGAGAATTGTTGCTAACTTTGTTTTTATAGACTCATAATTTTACCAAACATATTGGCATGAGTTGATAGTTCGACGAATTTGACTCCAAGCCTGTTGAAACAAAATTATTCTAAATTCAATCATTATTCACATTTTCTTGTTAGGTATGCTTTTATTTTTGTAAAAACAACAAGATTCAAAATTTGATTGATTGCTTGATTTCACATACTCCTTTGTGGTGTGATTGAAAAGGTTTATCCTGTCTTGTATCACAACGAGGTTTGAACAACATTGTTGCTGCACTGTTTTCTGCTCATGTGACACTTTTGTTTGATATTTTTGACTGATGTTGATTGTGACATTTAACTAACATTAGACTTCACTTCTGAAATGTCTGATGGATTGATGGTATGATACAGCAATGGAATTTGTCGCGTAATGCCGGGATTCAACACTGTGCTATTTCAATATAGAACTTGTTTTCGAAATTTTCCTGGTGTAAATGTTCAGTGCTTGATTAATTTCACTGGCAAGAGTTGTTTTTTGCAAAGGTCACAATTGTTGGCTAACTTTTTGGAACATCCTCTGTTTGCACGATTGTTACTGTGAAAATCATTTAAATGATAGATTGGACAGAAATGTCACTATCGTGCATGCGAAATTGACCACAAGTTGTTGCAGTATTCACTATTCTGCATCTTACGAAACGTTTGCAAATGGCGTGGCGAATATTAATAGCACACATGAGAAATAGAGGTAAACAAACCATATAAGACACTTTGGACCGTTTACTCTGGCCTTCTGAACGTGCTGATTGTAGTCCACCACACCGCACCCATTCTAAGTGAATGCCACTTCATATGTATTCTGAAAATTGTCACATCCGAACTTAGACCGGTCTTCGTTGCTTTGGAAAAAAAGGGTGACAAGCAGCATTGTTTTTATGTAGTGCATGTAATGCTTTCTGATGTGCAGACTCATAGGTGTGGGAGCATGCAAATTTTTGGGGGTGCAAAGAATTTTTGCTCAAATGTCAGCAAACTTGCCCGAAAAGCAATCCAAAGAAAATTTCCTCCAAAAACGTCTTCACGTTCACTTTCGGTGACATTTTTTACAATAAACGCACATACAGCCCGCCCAAATGTCCTTACATTTTTTCCCGGATTTTCACCAAATTCAAAACGTTTGGGGATGCGGTTGCACCACCTGCACCCCCGCCTACTACACCAGTGTAGAGACTACGTATAAAGTACCTTATCTTCATTGTTGACCCCTGTGTGAGTTAGCATATATTGAGGTGTTTAAGTAAGCAAAACGCTACACACAAACCATGATGACCTGCGGTTTGTTAAATTTCAAAAGCCAATATGGCCCCTGGCTCAAACGGTTTGCCCATCCCAGCTGAATGTTGCCGACTAAAGTTAGATTTAATTTCTTTTATGGTAATATTAATTTTCGTTTTCCAGATTATGGTTAGCATTTTGGCGAAAGTTTGTTTATGTTTATAAAACAATTTTTTAGGTGTTCTTCTTGAAATAACTGTGAAACCTGTGAAAACTTGGCCTGCACAACTCAGAAAGCTCGAAGATTTAAATTGATTGATATAAATTTCCCGCTTGCCCAAAAGTCTATTTCATTTTGTTGTAGAAATTCAGTTACAGTTTGGAAGAAAGTCGGCAACAACTAATTAGTTATCCTAAGTATGGCTTTTGCAGCATTTTTTTGTAATAGAAAGATCTTGCGAGCCCCATGAAAAGCTCGTGCGGGCTGTATATTGTGCAGGCCTGATGTAAACGATTGACGAAACTATAAAAAATATTACTCAAATATTCTTTCTGGATCCGGATCTCGGCCAAACACTGGAAAATGTCGACAAAACATTTTCCTCGAGTTTGCATTTTTTTCCGTCTACCACAACGCTGTAAAGAAGCATGTTTGAGTGAAGCACTGTGGGAAAGTGCAAACGTTTTTGATTTAAAATAAGAGACTATATTAATTTGTTATGTAATCAGCATCCCTTAGTTGTCCTGGACGCGGTTTTGCTTCCGAACGGGTCTGCAAGGACGTATTTGTATGTCCTAGATTCTCTATATACATCGTGCATTTTTGAAAAAATTCCAGTGCACCGCTGAACTGGCAAAAGTGATCCAAAGTGATCAGGATCCTTACGCAGTTTACACAGAGATGTTAGATTTACTGTGTCAGAAAAGGTTGACTTAAAAGCGTGAACATATTAACGTTTTGAAATAATCATTCATAAATACCTTTATTTTCGCAAATTTTGATGGACTGAAACATCAGTGTGTGGGTGATTTATTACACAACCCTTCAGCCATACGTTTTGTTTTTTATCAAATTTTTGTGTGTATTTTTCAAAAAGTGTTTCAAATGGTGACTTCACCGAGTTGATTTAGATCTATGGCTTCCAGCATACCACAATTATGAATATGCTGCATTAGCATAACAACCATTATAAACATATTTAGGATCACAACCTACTCCTAGAGCAAGTGTCCGTCAGACATTTAATATTGAGATTTTTCTCTAAACTTTTGAACCCAGTCACTAATGTAACGTTTAAAGTTAATCTTGACGACATAAAATAGGTTTGCGAAAATTTTGCTTGCTTTTCCTTGCAAAACTTTTTGGCGAGGTGAGGCTCGACGCAAAACGTTTTATCCTTGATTCACCAACGAAGTTTTGGGAAAACTGTTGTAAAAATCAATCATCCGTAGAATGTTTTGCAGAAGCTTAAAAAAAACTAATCAGAGTGGAAATGCACATTAAAAAGTTTGCATGTTCTTTTTTATTGCCACATCAGCACAAGTTTATTCGTTGATGGTTTTACAAATACATCTTTTCTTTAATTCCTTTCGTCTGAGAGATATAGGTTTGTGATGATGTTTTCAAAACAATTTACCAGCAATGTCTTACATGTTGTGTGGAAAAGAAAACCTGGAAAAAACACAGCAAGCTGGACCTTTGGTCTAGATCTAATTCAGTTATTTTTCATGGCAAAGTTTTACATTATTTCAAATTATAATTCTGATTTGCCATGTTGGTAACCGCTACTAGACCAATTTATTGCAGGCAGTTGTGATAAGTAGCACTTCAAAATGAAAGTGTTCTCAAAAGTGACTCGAGGCTGTTTCATTTAAAATTGGAAAAATGTAACTTTAACTATCTAAGACAATCTGGTAAATTGGAAAAGCTCTCTTCTTTCCTAACAATACTGATGAGTGTCTTTGTGGGGCGCAATGATTTTCGAATGACCTTTTCTATTTATATTTATTGTTGGAAGATAACCACTGCCGATCACCATAAAAAGTTCACATTCATGTTGTGCGTAGATATCAAAAAACGAGCCGTAAAGTTTATGCTGGAAGAGACTGATGCTGAAAATTGCGTTGGTATGTGGAAATATGCAAAACTGTACGACCTTTACTGCCTTCAAGAGAGGTGCATGGCATGTTTCGCAGCCAGCATGGCATCCGTTCCACTGGACGACCTTGATCTTCTTGGCTGTGATGAGTTCGTGATAATCATGACAAAAAGTAAAAAGGTAGTAAGTCAGTACTGTAGATGTTTAAAAAATGAAAAGCGTGGAAAATCCTGTTGACTGTTTTCAAATTTAAAGCAACTTTAGGTTTGGCAAATAAATTGGACAACCTACGTTATTTATGCAAAAAGCAACCGTTCAGTAGCAGTTCAATCACTTTCCAACGCTTCTAGAACGTAACAGAAAAACACAGTTGTGCAAACGTCGACGCCCTGGTCTTGCTAAAATGTGATACCTCCAAATTTCAACGAAAACCGAATGCATTAAGTCGATTTGACATTGGTGGTTGTTACGCATACCACCATCCTAATAAAATCAAACTTGCCGATGTTCATCTCTGCCATTCTGTATTTATTGTTTTCATCTGTGAACAAAGCGGTAATTTTCTAACTTGTCTGCCCCTGAGTCCTCATGCTACAGTTGTCAATTAAGGAACCACTACCTTACGCAAAGCTATGTTCCAGTAGGACCAGTTGATTTCAGTGAAATGTTTCGTGAACATTTTAGACACATGGTCATTTTTTCCTAATCCAGGGGATGTCGACCATGGCCTTTCTTGAGGTGATAACTGCATGGACAGAAAAGGACTTGGCAACAAGGGGAAAAGCATTTTGCACACTGTTTCAATGCTGTGAATTGACGACTCTTCATGATGCACAGTTGATAGACATGATTAAGAAGGAGGTATAAGTGAATGAAAAACCGAAGTAATTTTTTGCAGCAGGTTAAAAAACGAATTCTTGTTAACTTTTATTGCGCAAGTACAATGGGTTTTTATGAGAAAGGTTGAATTTTGCTAGTTTTTCTCGTCCATAGCTGCAAAAGTACAAAAAAACGATTGAAACAAATCGCTTTGAATATCTGTCCGTTCTATTGGTTATAGGAAAATTAAACTACATCCCTAGATTGCCATGAAGCTGCACAGAAATTTTTGGAATCATTTTTGATTGCGCTGGGTCAAAACATTTTCAAACCCTTCTATAAATACTTCCTAAACAAAAGCGCAGCCAAGTGTTTTTAAGCTGACGCCCAGATAAAAAAAAGCTTTCTGATTTCTAGCCCAAAACACAAAATGTTTATAAAATACGTGTTTACCAATGTGTTGAAAAGTCCTTTTGACGTTTTACCAACGGACGCACTGCATATAGTCTGCCTTTCGACATATTTACAAAAATTGTCATACTTTTAGCCTTGCGAGTGCAACGATGGGGGCCGAAAAACCTGAGCGATCAAAAAAAATTATAGGTGGTTGCTTGCTGTCCATGTTTTCGTTTTGCAACCCGTCTCACCATATTTCTAGTGTAGATAATATGATTATCAACTTTTACAAACAAACCAAGACCTTGCCAATTGGTACTGCAGCCTTCTTACCAGGCGCACGGTGTGCGGAAGAGCTGCAGGGAACACACCCAGAACACAAAAAAACGAGTCAACTGAAACCAGAAATTGTACAAACTCAGTGGTGGCGCTAAAACACCATTGTAGTTATAAAGCGCCCACAACAAACCACCATATCAAAAAAAGGTTACGATAGGAACAAATGTGATGTGATGCATGTGAATTAAAACGGCGAGAAGAATTAGCTAAGACCCAAAACACGTGCTAGCGGTTCTCACATATTTTATGGTTATTGGGTCGCAGCATAAGATAGGATCACCGTACAGCAGATGAGGGTTAGTGCATCGTTGTGATGTATATCACAAAAATAAAGTGGCTGAGTGCGTGGCAACAATCACTGGAAACTGAGTTTGAGTCGATGAGCTGACTGTCGCATGGGCACAGAACATGCACTGTTCTGTATACAGTAATATCTAATTGAATAAGAACTTATGATGGCTACCTGGTAGGCGAAATATAAACTCTATAAAAACTTAGTATCTGAATCTTTGCTGGGAAAGGATTCCTTTNGATAGAAACTGTTCGGTATACACACAATTTTGCAATCTTCGCAATAATGTTGGAGATCAAAGATGCCCAGTACAATAAACGAAAAAAATAATTACAAGTTGTTGTGAACGCAACAAAAAGAAATTAAGCATGCGATTACAGCAATACCTCAAGTACAAACTGATTGATTAGTCACATCTGGTTTCAAAGTACCGACACCGTTTTGAAGCAGCTGCATTATATTTTTGGTGGAGTTAGCAGCAAACAATACTACGTAGCACAAAACCTAGGTTTCTTTTCGCGACCGCTCCAGTTAAGGCTTCAATTAATCCAGTTTTTTGAGGTTAAAAGTACCAATAGTTTCATTCTGCAGAGAAAGTTTCATTTCGATAAAACATGGAAAAAAATTACCACTTTCCAGGATCGTAAATAGGGGCGCTCAGGGANGTCGAGAAGCTCTGGAACATTGCTCGCCCCCCNGGAAATAATCTGTTGNACATAGTTTAAAAANTTTGGACCCCTCTCAGAAAACTCTTCGCCTCCCCTGGGGTCCCAAGCTGGTTAGGGGCGTACCACTTTCCGGTCTACGTTTTAGATAAACTTCACAGCAATGAATGTTCATAGTTAGAATGACGTAANGTTATGTAATATTGTTTCCAGTCAAGTAGAAAAAGCTCATGTTTGTAGTCATCACNACACTTCCTCATTCTCAACTGCATTTGTAAATGTCAGAACCAGGGACGCATCCAGCTGATATTTTCAGGGGGTTGACAATTCGCATAACGTGTTGTTGCACTATTTTTGGGTGGGGGCAAAATGATTGCAACTTCATGTTGTACCTAACAAATAAACACGTTTTTGAACATTTTAGGTGGGCAATTGCCCGGTTGACCTCCTGGTTGCGGGCCTGATCAGAACGCACTGCATTTTGCTTGTGGTATTGTTTACCTTCTTTAAAGACAAGCCATTTTTTGCCCGTAGCAATCTTCATGAGAAACTTGCATCTAACTTGACATCATCGTGGTTTGCAAGCCGGGATTTTCATCTGGAAAAACATGGATATCACGTGATCAAATTGTTTGTTTTGACAAAAACAGAACGTGATTTCTAAAATATCTGAATAAACTTTTCCTTCCAGATTTTTGTTTCCTTCGTAGGTTCAAGCATTATCGATTATAATGTTTTGACGCCGATAAATGATAAGGCGGCAGCAATAATGTTATACAATGTATTTCGTTCGTTCACTCAAGCCCTCAATCTGGTTCCCCGCTCCCCTTTGTTTTCCTTTCCTTGCAAAATTTTTGCTGTGTTTATTTTCAGGTTATAGTTTCGCAACCCGCAGAAATCATGCAGAAGATTGCATCGGAAGCAGTTGCAAGGTGGGAAAAACAAAAGTACCGGGAGGTGGAAAACGATAAAGCAATCGCTCGACTTGTTCTTCTGAATGACAACCTCAATCGAGCAGTTAACGAGCGCATTGCGGAAATGGAACGCTTAAAATTATTGTTGCAAGCTTGCGAAAATAATCTACGGCGTCAGTCTCAGGAAATCGCTGCCTTAAAGGTTGGAGCAAATGCGTGGAATGACATGCTTCGAACTCAGTCCGGCTTAGCCATTCCTGCTGTGATTTTTGCGAGTGGCACGTTAGTAGCGTTCGGAGTACGCGCCGCTTTGCGTCGAGCAACTGGTGATGGTTTCTCTTTTTTCGGATTAGACAGTCTCTGGTTCAGCAGCAAAACTTTTTGGTTTGGACATCGGGTGCTTTGTGACGTAACTGATATGTTTCGAAAGGTAGTTGTTGCATTTTGGCACGGCCTCCAGTCGGCTTGCGCGGTTTTTAGATTATGCTGTCGCGCAATTCGTATGTTTTGGTCTGCAGTTAACTGGAGTATGTCAAGCCTGTGGTATGTTACCACTTCATTTTGGCGCTGCGCAGCGGAGTTTGCCCATGGCGTTGGCTATGTCTTCGCGTGCGTGGCAAGAGGATTTACTGTACTTTGGTCTCAGTTTTGTTCGGTTCTGCTGCACGTTTGGAGGGGGCTTTCTGTAATGTGGTTGAAATTTTGCAGCGGATTGCGATCAAGTACGCAAGGGCTTAGCTTATTGTGGTGTAAAATTTGGGAACTTTCAGTTTGGCTTATTCAAGAAATGCGCACTTTCTGGTCAAAATTTTGTGATGTACCAGCGTTGGTTCGGAACGGTATGAGTGCAACTTGCTTGAAAGTTTGCGCAGGTTGCAAATCAATCGGAAAGGGGCTCGGCACACTGTGGCCCAGAATTTGTGACGTTGTGGTGTGGCCTGGTAGAGGTCTTGTCATGCTATGGTCAAACATTTATGAATCCTTCGCATGGCTAGGTGAAAGCGTAGGTGGACTTTGGAGAACGCTGTGGCAAGGGCCGTGTGCACCTGGGAGGAGATTTGGGGCCGGTCTGGGTCTCATCTGGGACGGTGCGACACAACTCTTCAGTGGTGTTGTTGCATTTTGCAGGGGATTTGATTGGATGGTGTCTGCATTAGGAACGTGCTTTTTGTGGCCTTGGCGAAGACTTGGCATGCTTTAAGAGTGAGCTGGAACCATTTTGTATTGGGTTTGGTGAATACTTGCACCTAAGTGTAAGCTCTGCGTGGGATGAGAGAAGACTCTTGGTTTTCATGGGAAAACCGCACTGCGTTCCATACAAATCAATCAAAAACTACATTATTCTCAAAATTTGATATAAAATGATATAACAACGAACGCCTATTTGTTTAGTGTCCAACCTCTCATTGAAAAAGTTAAATTTTGCACTAAATCGATCAGCAGCAGCGAATCCTTGGTGTTATTTAGCCGCACTCCTCTTTTCGTCCTGATTGTTTCGCATTGCATTCAACCCATCTTCACAAGTGATAATGATAATGTAAAACGATTTTGTTTTGAAGAACTTGTGCAAAACTCCTCGCGTTATATTTGCAACAACTCAGAAATGAGAGCAACAGAAGACTCTTTTTTATTTAGAAACACTTGCAAGTTGCTTGTTTCATTTTTACTTCCTGTAAAATTCTTTTCATGTATATTGATATTGTTCACGCATATTCTTGTTTTTAACTTATCAAAACAAGCGATTTTGGCAAAATATACACATTGAGCACTATAAATGTACATTTTATGCAGACATTTTGACCATGAGGTGGTGAACATTTCGATTACTTTTTCCTGCAAACTTTTAATTCAATTCAATTTAATTTATTTGTTTGCGAGCAGAGACGAAGTCCATAGTATTAGCGCACACTCTGCATAAGGCTGGTTGATGAAAACAGACAAATGAACATATCGTTTTACAAGGCATTGGAGGCGGCGGAATCACAGAGTTACAGACACTTTTTGCAACGGCGTTGAAGGCAGAACCACAAGGTTACAGACACATTCTTAACACTATTGTTAGCTACAGCACTACTGCAGATTAGGGCGCCAATTCCTAAACTGGTCGAGTTCAGGTAAAATGCGAGTGCGTTGTGACATGACGCGCCGTCAATCAAACAGACACTGCAATGTTCGAGCACTCATTCACAAAGTAACATGCGATTGTAGTGTTCAAACAATAGGGTCGAATACAAACAATCTCACTGCATCTAAACACTAGTGATGTGTCCGAGTCATTTTTGTCGAGTCAAAGTTGAGTCAGAGTCACAAGCCCTTCGAATCAGAGTCATCTAAAATATTTTTCGAGTCAAAGACCAAGTCAAAGTCATGGCTTGGCCGAGTCGAGTCACAAGAACTGTTGAGTCGTTTCGAGTCTTTGGTTTGCAAGCTCGAGCCAATGTCGTGTCACACGAAATTTCACGTTTTTTCTACCACCTTTTTTTGCTATGAAATGGCACTCAACATGCCATAAAATGGCGCCCAATAAGTTAGAAAATGGTTCCCAACCTGCTATAAAATGGCGCCCGATAAGTCAGTAAATGGTGCCTAATGCTCTTTTAAGAAGTTCTAATGCAGGTTATTTAGGCTATGTCTAAGTTTTCTCAGTTTGCATTTTACATGTGTCTTTCACTCCCAGTCGTTTCAAAAAGTCTAGCGCAGTGGTTCTTAACCGGCGAGGCGTGCCTCCCGAGGGGGGGCGTCAAAAGATTTCATGGGTTCAGCAAAGCCTGGTTACTCCTTCGCGTTGGAGCGACGATGATTTCTCGCTATATAAGACATTTCCCGTTGTTTTTGTTGAGTTGGGAGCGAATAAGAGCATGAAAAATTCTCCCAAAGATTTTCTGATTCAAAGCCTAAGCACCTTGTGTAGCAATTTATTTGCGCACACGTTTTACTGTTAAAAACATGGGAAAAAATTGCTGACCTGACACTCCCTCTTTGAACAGAATAAAGTTTAAGTACCGCGGCGGTTTACGTTAGGATTTAGAGCAGTGGTCCTCAGACGTTTTGGCTCGTGGGCCACATTTGTCTTTCAGAAACCCTTCGCGGGCCACAAGAATTATTATCTTATTTATGAAGGAAAACTTTGCTGTATTTAAACTTTTTAAGGCTAAATAGTAAAAATGAGCACTGTAGAAAAGAAAAACAGCCAACAGGATATTTATTAAATCATGGACTCAACAATACTTTTTTATTGAATCAAATGAACTGCTCACAATTGCATCCATCACACTAAAATTAAGTACTGAAAGTAGTTATTATGTACTTACAATTGTTGGTTCACTTGGCATCTTCAATAAAAACTCTCGTAATGATTAAAGTTTTAAGTTTTCTTCCCAATGAAAATTGCTTCGCGGGCCGCTTCAGAGGGCATTGCGGGCCACGGTTTGAGCACCACTGAGTTAGAGGATTTGAAAACTATTTAGAAAGGTGGTAAATATCAATATGCGAAAATAAACGTTTTCGAAATTTTATCCTTGCGACTAATCAATGTGGAGTGGTGTTGTTGCATTTAGCAAGGGATTTGATTGGTTGACGTCTGCGTTGGGAACGTGTTTTTGTGTCCTTGGGCGAAGACTTGGCATGCTTTAAGAGATTTTCGTTGCTCTCCTGTGCGAGTCGCCATTCTCCCTGATGAAATCCTACTGATAGTTGACTGTAATGTCGGTGTCCTTTTCAAAGTTTTACAACAGTTGAGGAAAAACGTTTATTATTGGAGGATCTTGTATTGATCAGTATATTAATACAGTATCTAGAGTAGAGTCAAATCTGAGAATATCATTAAGGTTGAAACACTATATGCATGTAATGCGAAGGATTGAGCATTTATCAAAGCAAGAGACCAGGTGTCTTGTCCTACCACGAATGGCCTACATAAAATTCAATCGTCCAGTAGTGGGCAAAATCGTCCAGTAGTTATTTCGCCAGAAGTCACAAAAAACACTATTATTGCAGAATTGCAACTAAATTTGCAAACGCGTGACAACCTGTTGTTGTACTTTCAATAAAATATCGGTGAACAGAAAAAAAACTGCGCTACTAGATAAGTTTGACCTAGCGAAAAATTATGACCTAACGATAAGTTTTGACTTTTTTTGACCTAATAACTTGGGAGGCGCTCATAGTATGAGCGTGATTTTTGGTTTGTGGACGTTTCATAAACTTCATTAAAAGAAGAGAAATTTTGACTTTATCAACTTTTGGTTGCCCTAGTGATAACGTAAAACGATTTCATATTGAAGAACTTGTGCAAAAATCCTCTCGTTATGTTTGCAATAACTCAGAGGTAAGAGCGACAGAAGACTCTTTTTATTTAGAAACACTTGCAAGTTGCTTCTTTTAGTTTTACTTACAGTAAAATTCTTTTTATATATATTTATATCGTTTATGGATTATTCTTGTTGTCAACTTATCAAAGCAGCCGCTTTTGGCGAAATATATGCATTGAACTATACATATTTTATACAGACATTTTGACCATGAGGTGGTGAACATCTTGATTACTTTTCCTGCAAAGTTTTGCTGTAGCTGTAAGAGACCTAAGCTGAAAAGCCATTAAAAGTTTGTTCATTATAAAGAGTTTCGATGACCGTATCTAACAACTTGAAACAGCTTTTGATTTTGCATTCCTGCCAAACCCCTTCGGGAAAAAGTATAGTCAGGTGTGCTAAGTGGTGTAAAGACAAAGAAAATGAGGAACATCCTAATAAAGGAAAGTCCCTGGCTGCACCTAAGAAATTAAAATAATTTATTTCAGTACATACTGTAGTTGGTTGATTTTACAAACGCCTTAAAAAAATGATAGCAATGTGCATTTTAGGATATGGTTGCGACCATAAAGCAAAAACACTTTCTGATGTGGACATGCACAAAACTTTATGGTTGTTCACATTGCCGACCCTTCAAATGAAATGCTTTTCACGAGTCTCATGTAACGCACAATTTCATCCAGAGAGCTACACTCTAAACGATGTCATAGGTTGCTCCCTTGTGAAGTCTGTGTTTTTCGTGATTTGCGTCATAAAGCGGATAGTAGATCGTGGGACCAGATGGTGCCTCTATAAAAGAACTCATCTGCGCTAGTGATTAGCGAAAGCGGGAAAGGTAACCAGCAAAGTTCACTCTATGGTGCGCAAATGCACAGTATACCACCAGATCGTTTACGCAGTGAAATCACATTCTCGCGCACTTGAAACATTGCAAATTTAATATCAGATAGCCTTTTCTACGCTTGAAACGCTGGTGGTGTGTCAACATGGTTGCACAATTGCATGCTCACTAAAACAAACACTTGCTCAGTTTAAAATTTTCATAGAGGGAACACTGGTAATCAATTCATGTTGGCAGTTTTTTCCAAGTTAGTCGTTCTTTGACCGAACGTGCCGATCAATAACACTGAATTAATTCCATTGTAAGTTCAATTCGCTTGTCAGTTCGATTTGACTGACGTAACTTCGCGCTTGCGGACGCTGCTCGGATTCCATTTCAGAGCCTTCTTTACATCTTTCGGTTTAATGAGGGGTGATAGCGGTATATTGTCTGAGGTGCGCCACAACAGCATGTTACTGTATTAGTCATTAACATGGCTTGAGCTAAGGGGCACATGATATATGCCCACGCCCCTCTAAGTTAAAAGGAAAATTTTGTGATATCATGTATATAAAGATCAACTCCAATATAATTGGCAGTCTTCTCTGTTATTCACGCAGGCCATTTTGCTAAAACATCTTGATCACAAAGGTCGTAGCACGATTGACTGAGCACGATGACATCATAGCACTATTGTTCAGAGGAGCCCCGCGCCTTGGTCTTGCATTGGGCCCCGCACCTGCTAGGGCAGGCCCTGTAATGCATAGCCTTGCAAAATTCATTCAGCTGGCGTTTCAAAAGGGCCGGCAAAACAAGCGTCTTTTCCACGCACCCAAACTAACCTTATGATATGTCTTGCGTAATTCCCACCTCACTGTGTGCACATATTATTCAACGTACCGCACCGATGACAATAGTGGAATTCAACATCCACCAAACCACGATGATAAAAACACGGTTTTCATTTACAATGTACCTCCAGGTAACAACTGAAATGCAGCAATTCTGTGCCTAAAACCTTCAAGCACTTTTTGGATGTTTTTCTTTCGCAACGTCTTTGGGCGATNGCAAGAACTGTTGTGCATGAAAAAATCATGGAAATCCCATAACGCTCACGCTGGTTTACTTGAACTGCTAAACACGCGGTTTTGTTTTTGATATATTCGTTTCGAATTATATAATGCAGGGACGCCAACCTTTTTGAAACTGAGAGCAACTTCGTGGATACCGATTAACATGAAGGGTTACCAGTTCGACGTACATGTCTGAAACAAAAAATTTGTCCAAATCTATTCTTAATCATGTTATCATTAATAAAAATAACGACATTCATCTATGTGAAGACAACATGATCATGTTGACGCTATTTTCAGAAAAAGCCCCTTGACGACTTACGCTGTCCGTCCGGGCGACCTGGTACCCGCGGGCACAGTGCTGATGGCCCCTGTTATGGTGCATATCTGGCGTAAGCATCGAATGGAAACGTTTTAGCTGCAACGTTGAAATTTTAGTGTAGAGGATGTTATGCATAGAGCCTAAAATCGATAGCAAATTTAAGTTTTAAATTCGTCAACATGATTAGCACTGTGAGCACTGCTTCATGGTGGAACAACACTGTTCCTTTTCTGTTTAGATACCGTTTAGCAACAAAATCGTGTAAACCGTTTTGAGGAAGATTAAAAATCTGTGCTGCGATCTCGTTAAAACCGAAAAGGATGTTCAGTTTGAGAATGTTCATGAATACTTGTGACAAATTTCAATTGTTAACGGCATCACACGTACCAATTTTTGCGTTTAAAGTAACTCTTTTAAACCAGGATTATATACTGACCACCAGTGTTTCCTTCTAAGACAATTTTACACTTAGCAAATATTTTTCAGTGCGCATGGAAATGCGCAACCATGCAGGCACACAATGAAACGTTTCAAGTGATGAAAAAGCAAGCTATGCGATATTTATACGACATTAAATCTGGAATGTTGAAAGTGTGCGAGAATGAGCTGTCACTGCGCAAATGGCCTAACTCTGGTTGTACTGCGCAGTTACGCACTTATGAGGGAAGCCTGCTGATCACTGCAGCATTTCAGATGAAAAATGTAAAGTATATATTATCTAGCATTTGTAACGAGCGACAAGGCCAATTCGAGCAGGTCGTTGTCGCATTTGTTGTTGCGCTGGAATAAAAGGCTCTCTCTATGGAAACAAGACAAAAGGTTCTATTGAAACCCGAGGCGTCTGGATTTGTGTATCAAAACAATAACAGTGACAACCATCGCGGAGGCAGACG
>JGI24159J19872_10004228_pt1 | contig 18246 bp, 12 predicted proteins | sample Ectturendosymbi4_FD_19872 | JGI IMG/M metagenome (IMG submission 19872) | reverse complement strand
GAACAATACTACTAGCACACTTGTCCACAGTGGTTTGTGACTTTTGAATCGAACCAGAAACTTACCAGTCAATATGAATTTCGTGATTTCAAGGTTGGCAGACCCAACTTTTCCTAACACTACATCTGATTGCGAATTTTGCGAAAATAGACATAGGAGATACCAGTGGAAAAAATGATGAAGGTGAATTTTTGCTTCATGACGATTACCAAAGGAGTAATGCACAGAAAACCGTTAAGTAAATCCTACCCACAACAACTCGTGTGGAAATTTAAATGAAGAATTTTCCGAAGTTCAACGCTTGGTTTACACAGATCTACCGAGAAACGTCGATACAGTTCCCAAGAGTTAAATATTTTTAGTTTCTTTGATGCTTTGCTTCATTATGTCAAAACTAGATAGTCAAGTGTAAAAAACAGCAGAACAAGAAAATTTTTGGATTATTTCGCTGTTGATTGTTAAATAGCTATTAAACTTCATTGGTTCATTGCAGGCTGCCTGTGGCGGCCTTGGTTGCGTCTAATAATATTTGCCAAACTTTTTCTATTCACTATGTTTGACAAATAATTTCACCAAGTTGCATTTATGACAGAACTTGTTACCGTGTCGACCACATGCTCCAGTTCAAACCCGAACCAAGCCACTGTCACATGGAGCGTCCCAGCAGAGTACGCAGGCGACACTTCTGTCATACTGGTTAGTTGAGCTTATCGTGTTCGGGATGTGAGTGACACAGACCAAGCAACCAAAGTAAATACAAGCGTGGATATACCTTTCAAGAAGTTACCGGGCTATTTTTAAAACAAACTGTGCGGATGCTTAACGCTAAAACATTGAAATTGGAATTTAACTCAATAGAATGTGCTTGTTCGGTTCAAAATTTCTCTCAGGCTTTGTTGCCTATGTCAATATTTCTTTAAAGTCTATGCAGGTGCAACCACCGATAAATTCCAATGAGTCACGCAACAACCAGTAGGTTGTCTCGTATTGAAGTCTCCTAATAGGATCGTGGATTCGTTAGTTTCATCATTTGCAGGTTATCAATAATTTTTTCCACGAATTCCCAGTACAGTGCACTTGCTTTTGGGCCGTATACCTGTATCAAACACAAAGAGCCGCCAAACAGCCTCACCTTCAATACGCACACCCTTCCTGCTATAGTGAGATCCACTCATCAACACAGTTGGCCAGCTTTAGGCTTACAAGTGCATCCACTTCACCTGGGCAAACTTTACTGGTTTAACGCCGGAGTAGAAGAGTTTCCACACATCGTCCAGCTCAACAATGTTAGAGTCACGATACTTTGCCGAAAAGATGCAAACAACATTTAGGAATATCTTTGGCTTCCTCGACCAGTTCGTGTTCCTTCCCAGTGAGCGAAGTGGTGTTCCAGTTTCCAACTACCAGCTTAATGCGTGATTGCCTTTACGCGTAACTTTCAAGTCTCCCGCAGTAGAAGCACCCTGTACTGTTCCAATTTGCCTCCACAGTTGCATAGCAGGCCTAATATTAAGCCTCCAGTTGTGGATAGCTGGTGGGGGGACTCTCGCGAATATTTCGAACGGATCCCTCTCCTCTAAGGCCCGACGCGGTCCATGGTCACTCGCACGACGACCGATGCGTGATTTTTTTCTTGAATTTTGCGCGTTTTGTGGTACTAGTTCCCCAAATTGTACCGCTGGACAGACCTGTCCCGCCATTACACAGCATCTTTTGCGATATCAAGGGGTACCAAGGGAAGGCGTCGGTGTGGGAATATTTGTGCAGGAGAGGCCTTGCATTGAGTTTACTGCAAGCGCAGTCATGCAGCGATCACTACACGTGAAAAGGAGAAGCTATGTATTCCGATATCACGTTTCTTTGTGGGATAGTGTGAACGATGTTTTTGGCCCCTTTTCCGTCACAACCTCCACGATATTGTTAAGGTCACGTGTGCTTATTTTATTTAGGGCTACGTCGTGACAATCACGGGGTCCTCAGGAGCTCGGTCTTCAGAAACAGTGGATGCTGGAACGACCACTTATTCTGCTGCTGTTTTCAATGCGTACGAGTCTTTTACAGCCACAGTTGAAGTAAGAGCTGTTAGTCCTGCTACTGCGCCAACCACCGAGTCTTGCAGTGGTCGAACGGCAGAAGGAGGTAACATTGACAAGATTAAATGATATTTTATGTACACTGACGTTCAAAGAAAAAGATTTCCGTAACGTTCATATCGAAATGATACCTAGTTTTCAATATCCAAGCTCACATGAGAAATGTAGCATTTTTTAAATTAGAGAAGACTTAAATACTGTATTTGNANTGGTTAAAACAAGTACTAAGGGCGGTAACGTTGTCAGGTGCAACTGGTTTCAAAATTNGCCAANACGTTTTTNCTGCAGTGCCACATGTTCCTCACCGGCGTAACTAGAGGTTGTTTTTNTAAATTCTTTCGGANGTGTAGNCTATAACNGCACGTTCTTACAGCACGAGACTGTTTAAAATTGTGTAGACTTTNTCATGAANATNATATNTCAAGAACATATGATTCGTAAGTTAGGGTTGAGCTGTGTAAGTTAAGTTAGGCTCCGATTCNCGATTTTCATCATATCATCGTGCAACGGATCAAAGTTTAAGGTGCNTGAGTGCCTGTTCTACTTACAACAAGAGCTTTGGACCGCATTTCTTTATCAAATGTTGTGAAAGTACAAGTGGAGCAAAAGACGCTTTTGTGTGAATTTGGGAAAGAGCAACTCAACAAAAATCTTATTTTTGTGCAGTGCCGGATGCTCCTACTGGTGTCGCTGTAACAAGCTTCAATTCTACCACACTTCACGTCGCGTGGACAGCTCCAGTGATAACCCGAGGGGTGCTTTCCCAGTACACGATTAATTTCGCTTCAACGGTTAGTAATTTAGCCAAAAATATTAAACAAGTGTTGCCGTTACTAACGGCACGATGATTCAGCGCGGCTTCCAAATATTTTATCATCTTCAGCTAGTAACCATGCATGGCCTTTCAGCTTGTTATTTTTTGTACAAAATCTGTTTGAAATGATTGAGTGATTATTTAGACATTCTTATACATAGCAGTCCTTTGATCGTGATACGTTCTCGTTGATACAAGTCTTCTTCCGCACGATGCACTAGTTTTACAGTTTATGCAATAAAAACGTTAGATTGACGCCACGTTCAAACGCGTAAGCATTATACATTATTTAATAAGCCGTTTTCATCCTCCCAGGATCATGCCACATTCGGGGAAACTGCTCAGAACGGGATTGTACTCGTCGGAGGAAGCATGGATTCAACTTTTATTGCAGGCCTTCGCCCGTTCCGCTTGTATTCTGTTACTGTTTCAGCCACTGCTGGCGGCGGCACTGGCTCCCAAAGCTCTCCAGGTGCTACTGGACAAACGGCAGATGGAGGTCAGCAAAATAGCGGCTTGATGACTTTTTCTAATTTTTCTGTAACATAAACCAACCATATGCTCAGAGTTCGCGCAATGTGCTAGCTCATACGATCGCAGTTAATAGTACGAAGCGTTGAATTTCAGCTCCTACTGACCCTCCACGAACTTTGACCTTCATACCAACTGCCCGCGCAATCACCGTCAATTACCTCGCACCAGTAACCACATCTGGTTTATATCTATACGTCATTACCTATTACAAAACCACCGACGGGCCCACCACAGCACAGACCTTACCTTCAACAAGCGCACGTACAGCTGTTATCCCGTCACTCACCCCCAACAGTGGATACACCATTCAGGTATGACAACTTTGACGCTCATATTAACGTTGAGTTGTAATAATAATACTGTAATATAACTATCTATGAAAACAATTTCTCATATAACGCCGTATGCTTTCCACGTTTCTCACTGCAATCACAAAAGAATAGTTGAACATGCACGTAAAAATTATCGCTTTGGGAGTGTTCTAGCCGGAATGGTCTCTAAATATATTTTGTTTAAATGTTGCCAGTGTACTTTTGCAGTACACGAAGTTTGGCGAAAAATGTCTCTACAGCAACATCAAGTTTTAGAAATTGTTCTATAGTCAAAATGAAAAATAGTTTTTTTCTATTTTTCATTTTTACTATATGCGAAATTCCGAATCATTAGAATTCTTGATTGGCATAAGTGGTTGGCCTAAAAGCAATATTTCATTAATTAACTCCTTAATTGGATTAATAATTTGTCTTTCGATTCAAAAAATTAAATCTTTTTATCTTAAAACACCTTTTGGAAAAGTTCTTCACATGATAGCCATTTTACTTTCAATATTTTGTAATGGTTTTCGTTTTTGTCAATTTCCAATCGAAGTTCAAGCCATTGCATTACAAACATGAGAATGTTAGATTCAAACATACCTTAAATAAAAACTACTAATCTCCTTAGTCCTCACACAAAAGTTGATCTTGAATTCAATCTCCAGTTAATTCTGAAGCTTGTCAAAAGTTCGTAGGCCTAAAAATAGATTTGCATGCTTGTACTAAACTTGGTTGAAATTACTGCACGTGAAAACTGCTAAATGCTGCCTCGATTTGCAGAAAATATTCTAAACCACTTTTTTTCACACAGGTTCAGGCGCGATCAGCTGGAACAAATGGTCCAGCAGCTGCAGGGACTACGACGACTATGGAAGACATCCCAGGAATGATTTCAGCTCCCGGTTTTGCCGGTCCAGCAACAGCTGATTCAGTAACGGTGACATGGATGGCCCCATTGGAACCTAATGGAGTTGTTGTGCAATACACGTTAGTATACAGTGAACGGTTTTTCTGTTTACTTCTAATCAACCTACANACACCCANAATATCAGGAATAGGAATTGCAAATTTTGCCCCTATGTTTTCAACGAAGACCTAACCAATGACTTCCAAGNATTTTTGTTTGTTTGTCTATTCTTATGATTGGGCATAAGGTCTACCCTTCGTAAACCCTTAAACTTTTTTAAATCTTTTTTCGCAACTTCTTTGTCCGTTTTTCCTAAACTTTATTTTCTGCATCTTATATTTTGGGTTTTTAAGTTGAATGGAAGCACCGTGTGCAAAAACTGCATGTGCGACAGAAATGTAAAAGNATAATNTTGGAAAATAAACACTACAACTGTGCGACGGTTATGTTTGAAACAATATTGAAGGAATGCATAAGACGTGTTGGNGTTGCTAGCCGTGTGAGGACTTCCAAATAGAGAAACTGATGTAATTCGTGTCGCAAATGNAAGTATAGGTCAAAATATACCTGCAAGTGTAAGCCGGTGACATCTATGGCTCCTGTGGTTTTATCAGGGTNGAATGGACGTCTTCAGTTGCGTCGAGTATAGCGAACGTCAGTGCTACCATGACCAACTACACGATCACCTCACTAATGGCGTTCACCAACTACAGTGTAACTATTAAAGCGTGGACCGCAGTCGGAGCTGGACCAGCCTCATCACAAATAACTCAAATCACTGCCCAAGCTGGTGAGTAAAACCTGATAGCGATATTTTTACTTTTCACTGCACTTCACATATTTAAATAAGTGTGTGTACTGACTACAACACCGGTAACTTTAAAAATTTTTTTTGTTCTGATGTTTGCAAAAATTCAAAATTTTATTAACTGCACACAGCTGTTTTTTTTTATCATAACTCAAAATGTATTTTTTATTCTTTTCAGAAAGGAACATTGTTTGACTATTTAAAGAATGCATTAGACTGCTTGAATAACTTTTATCGAACTGATACTATAATCAATACTAAAACGGAAGAACTAAAGAACAACATCACATAAAACTTGTGGAAGATGAAATGCAAAGCACAAGTAGTTGTAAATTGCTGCATATTTTAGAGGGTTACTTCAATAATAAANTTGATATTGATCTAGAATTCAAGAATCAACAAACGAAGTTAAGCATATAAGATGAATTACCAAGTTTGAAAAANCGAAGTTGTTTTNGAGTTATAAAACAATGTGTTNCAAACATTAGTGAAGCATGAAAATATTGAACAAAAGGCATATTTCAAAATAAAAAATCATCAACTTTTAAACAAAATTATTTTATTGAACATAATGGTCAGAATCAAGTTTCCCCCTGTAACATTTGCTTGGGAGCTGGCATAGCATTTAATACAACAATTTCCTACAAACAAATTACGACCGCTTGTTTAGATTGCACGCTAAATTACAAGTGAATCAGTATTGTTGTATTTCTTCAATTAACACCAACTCTCGCCTTAAGTGCAATTTTGTTTATTACAGTACCGATTCGACCGGTGCGAAATGTCGTATTCGTCCGACGTCCCAGAACTGTGTCGATAAGTTTCGATTCTCCGGCAGTTGTGACTGGCGTTTTCAAGTATTACGTGGAGTATTTCATTACAAGTGCTGGTTCGGCTTCAGCTGCCAACGCAACCTTATCAACCTCGAGTGGAACTTTCTCATCACTGCAGCCATTCACAAACTACACTTTTGTAGTAAGTGCTGCTCAACAATACAATGTTGTATAAGTTGAATCAAAATATCAATTACAGTAGTAGACAGTGTAGTTCAGATTATTCACTGAATGAGATTAAAAATGCTAATGCAAAAGTTCATAGTGGCAACAATTCCGATGCAATTTTACAGTTACTTGAGTACGTTTTTCCAGGTCCCACAATAGAATATGATGAAGCTGTTATTTTGAAATAATTGCGTTAACTGTCTATGGAAAGAAATCCTTTCTCAGCAAAGAATCAGACACTTTAAGATCTTACAGAGTATATATTTCGCCTACGATGTAGGCACCATTAGCTCTTACTCAAATTAATTGAAAACAAAGCAGTTATATTTAATACACAAAACCTTAGTGAAATACAGTAGAGTAAAAACTGAAAAAGAGAACTCAGAAAAAAGGAAAAATATTATCATATGGGTTATATATATCTTTAAGCAGTGTCCTCTTTTTGCATCAGTGAATTAACCGGAAATAGCGTGATACTGAATATTGCAATTATGGTGGTGTGTATCAAAAAATTATTGACCTTGTTCTCACAGTTCGATTGTAGTTTGTATTACATTTCAACTTTTCTAGTGCAGAACATTACACATGGGTACTCCTTTACATATGCTTATCACCACGAATCCTTGACATCCTATATTGAGTATAAGGCTGGATGAAGGTGGGTACTATTGATGCGGCAGCATCGTGGCCATTTCTAAAATAGACCCAGATAAAAACAGACGATTTTATATCAGTTGATTTTATATTTGCGTGTGTGACTGTAATGGTAAAACTTAATCTTCACTGTTTTGCCGTTTTATATGTTAGCACTGCACACACAAAAATATATTTTCTATGGGTTTTAATAAATTTCACACAAAAGCATATTTATTAGGGTAGTCAACTTATTCATCTCGGTTTGTACAAAATCACCTATATTATCAGAAATAGACGTGTGACATCGTTGCTCACGATACTAGAAACGCGGTGTGTGGAAAGCTGCAAGGCCAAGGGAACATGGTTAAGCTGACAAATTGTATTTGACTGTGCTGAGTAATGAAACAACTTAGGTTTCAAGTAATGGGAAAGCACAACTAGTTTATAATAATCTGTCGTGGACGGCTTATGCAGCGATACCGGTACTTCAAACTTTTTTCCTGAGAAAGCGTTTTCCTGCTTTGATGAGTTAAACCATAAAAAAAAACGCACCGCTAAATGTGTCGAGTTCTTCTTAAGGGTGGCAGTGGAGAAATTTAATGACCAAGAGTTTGAAGACCAATCGCTAAGGTTCAGGAACAGCACAGTCACTAGCGAACAGCTATCTGTGGTTTGTAGTACCAACAAGTTATTTTGGTTTTTAATCAATTGTTGTAACGTGCATTTGGCACATTACTGCTAGATTGGCCTTGCACTGGGTTGAATGGGATACAAGTTGTTACAAGAGTGAACAAAGCCTGGAATTGTCAAAGAAGAACTGGATGTTACAGTTTCTATAGTTCTTCGCACTCAAAGTAACTGTAACGTTGTGTTAGTTGTTAATCGAAGATTTCCAGTTAGTGCACATGCTTGCAACTTGCTATGGCATGTCAACTCAGTGGATGGAATAAAGCGAAAAAGAGAAGCAAAAAGACAGAAGAACATTTGCGAAAATTCCGATGTTGTGTTCATGCTTTGGAGCAGGGGCATCTTCGTCACAGTCGGCTGCGATTGCGAGTTTGAGTGTTCTGGAAGACCAGCCTAAGCAAGAGACGAGAGGAACAAATTGTAGTAGGAGACAATAAAAAGTGGGAAAGTTCAGCTGAAAGTGAAAAAGTGAAATGAGACGCTATCGGTCAGGGTCTCAGGGGCCGCAACCAGGTGTTATTTTCGGGAGGGGGCAAAATGGTGTAATTTTTTGTTGACCTAACAACTCAACATGATTTTGAAAAAAATTCGGGTGGGTGGTTGAGGACCTAGTTTGGGATTAGGTACTAGCTCCGACGTTGGAGCATTTCAGCAGTGATTTACGACAATGCGGTAAAATCAACGCTNACACTCGAGAATACTGGGCCAAAAAAGTCCTAAACGCTGCCAGCACCTTTAATTGAAGTTTGAAAAGAGCGCCAGACGATACCAAGGTGAGTCGTTCCGACGTCGATGCGCCAAAACTTTCTTTGTTCAAATGCATCCGCTTTGGCGAAAAGTGCTACAGACAGTGGTTGTGCTATTCGCCTTCGACAGGGAAGGTGTTCCGCGTTGCATGAGGTTGTTTGGCAACAGTGCTGTTCAAGCGACCACATTTCTGGCGGTCACGACTACCGAAGGGCAGGTGAATCCAGAATAACAATGTATGAAAGCAGTGACAGGCATCACGAGGCTATGTTGTTGGACTGAATTCAATACAATCATGTGCATGGGAGAATTGAGCTGTGAAAAACCTGAAAAGGCTCTTCTTCGTCGTTTGACGAGTTGTTGAAATCCACCGTTTAGCCAAACTAGATCACGGTGCAGGTGTTGAGCAGCCAATCGATTGTCTCGTCATCCAGAACTGTCAGGCTGTGCAGTCCACGGGGAGGTTGATGGATTGAACATTGGGGATAATATGGTCGACGTTTTGTTCTTCTGAGCCATACTCACAGGCCGCAGAAGTGGCCACAACCCATTTGTGTAGGCTGGAGCGGAAACGTCCGACATCGTTACAGACGCGGTTAAGCGGGTCTCACGCTGTTCTTGGAAGGGCCACTCCAGGCGGGTTGGTACCGATGGCAGGGACGAAAGTGCGGAGTCTCGTAGTGTTGTCCAACAATTCCGCATTCCATCGGTGATCCGCACAGAGCGCCGCACGTATGTTGTTGTCGTCAGATGGACTGATGAGTTGTTGTGCGGCGGGTAAAAACGAGTGTCTCGATTTGAGATGCCGCGTATTCCCACTCGAAAAGGCTCATAAAAATGAAGGCTTGCACTGACTTAATATTTGTAAAGATACAACGACACTGATGCATTCTTCACCCAAAATTATTGAAGTTGAAGTTGAGGTTCGTCAAAGTAGCCATAGGACGAAGAAACTTTTGTTATACACATCTGTGATTTCAAATTTTGTTTACCTGAAAGCAACACCTTGTGAAGTTCAAATAGCTTTGTGACAATAAACGTAGAGAATTCAATATAACCTGGGTGGAAGTTGTCCAGGTGGCTGTAGTTCTACAACCGTCCTGGCAATTGTGAAGTGAGAATATAAATATGCCTCTTTTACTCCACGCTGCAACAACAGCCTAAAGTAGGTGGGAAATCAGGCTGTTGGAAGCTGTGGTGGCTGTACTATTTTTTATTATGTTAACAGACTATATGTTTTCCTGTCTGACTCAACATGTCGCTGGCAGCAGCTGAATACTGACCTTTACGGGCTTACCTGGAACCCGATGGAGCGAACGTGCAAGTGCTGTCAAAGCGCTAGTAGAAGGGTGGAAGAGCATTCAAGAAGTACTGAATGAGGTTGCTTGCAGCAGACAAGGAGCAGAAGGCAGATGCGAGAAACCAGGCTCGGGGAGTTTCGTGCAGAATGGACGAACTGAAGACAGCAATTATAGCGATTGCTTGGAACGATATCTTTGCCGTCTCAACAGCATGAACGATAGCCTTCAGCATCCTACGGTCAGACCGGATACGGCATCACCTTTCGAGAGTTGGCATCACAGGTCGACACGGTTCTGTTTAAAAGAGGCAGATTTGGCGCACATGAGCAGATAGCGACTGAAAATGTGCAGCACGGCGAGGACAAGGCTGAGCAACGTCATGCCCGTAAGCGAAAGCAAATGCCTGATAAGGGAGATGCAGATGAAACAGATTTTAGTCCAATAAAAGCGTTCAAAACTCAGATGCATTTGATCGTGATCGACAGTCTGTTAGTTGTCCTGGAAAGGCGGATGCGGGCGTATGACGGCATTTGTAGAACATTCGGATTTCTCTCATAACTAACTTTACTGAGCAGATCTAGGATAAAGCAAAGAATCTCGTTTCCTCATATCCAGAGGACTTGGAAGACACGCTGGTAGCTGACTTGATGATACCCTTTGCTGCATTTATGCGCACTAATAAACCGGCGACTGCGAACGAATCACCAGAGCTCGCTATTTACAAGCTTCTGTCATCATTGAATATTACTCAGACATTTGCAAACGTCCACATTGCGTTTCGCATCTATTTGTGGATGATGGTGTCAATGCCTCAGACGAGCGGAACTTTTGAAAGTTGGGAATAGTGAAAGGAGTGGGGCAGGAAAAGCAATGCACGCTGATTCTTATGAGTATTGAGCAGGAGCTGCTGCGCATTCTTAACGTCTCTGACACCATCGAACTTGCTAACTCTCGAAAAAACAATATAAGTAAGCAGTGACAATCGCTGAATAGTGATGTCACATAGCTTGAAGTAAGATAAGTTGTTATTTTCATTCATGTTCAACAAAACCTGACTGGTTGCGTCGCATATTGCTAAACCTCTATAGTCGGTCTGCGTGCAAATGAGTTTCGGATAGACACGCACCAATGGCGAAAAAATACTGCTTTAATCCACGACTTCCAAATTGTCGGTGCTGCTGTTCTCAACCTCGATTAAAACTGAGCTACTAGCGTTCATTTCCATGTAGATTTACCCAGAAACGGCAGCAGGAAGAAGCACGTTTTCCGTGACACAGACGGTGGTAACTCTTGAAGACATTCCTGGTAACGTTGGTGGCATCAGTTTCTCACATACAGCAAATACAATTGTTGTCTCTTGGAACGCACCAACCATACCAAATGGAATAATCACAAGATACAGGTAACTCTACTAATTTTTAGCGGCTTTTCAATGTAATAACGGAAAAGATCAATACACTTAAATTTTTTACAATCATGTTCAACTTCACATATATATATAGTTTATGAAAGCGAAACAAAAATATAGATTGCAATAAGTTTTGAGACAGTCTTTTCCTAAAACTGGCAAAAATTTGAACAAACTCGACAAGCGACGAATAGAATTCAACACATCGAGCATTGAGGACATCGAGAAAAAAGCCAAGAATGTCGTTTCATCATATCCAGAGCATTTGGAAGACACATTGTTAGCTGCACACACACACACACACACACTTCAATTGTATCATATAACTCAACTAAATCAAATGTTTTTCGAAATGCTAGCTGAACTGGCTCTTCCTGTTAGATTGTGTTTTGAGGAACAGACTGCAAACGCTTAAAAATATGAAAGTGTGAGCATTTCTCCCTTAGATTCTTAATTGTGCTCGTGTATCTGGCCATGCGCTTTTATAATTCTTTAATGCATTACCATATTCATTTTGGTGTTTCATGCTCTTAACCTAAAGATGAACGTTTATTTCTGGACTCAGAGTGGAGTGGTCGTCGGCCAATAGCACCAGCACCAATGCGATTGTTCCCGCTGGAATTACCACGTACACCATAATGGGACTTGCTGTAGAAGTTGACTATACCGTCACCGTTTTTGCGCTAAACAGCATGGGAGAAAGTTCGGGAACGACTGCAACCCAGCGAACAAGCGAATCAAGTAATGAGAAGAAACTTGTTTTGCACTTTGCTTATTGTAAAAAGCACGCCAACCTTTCGATTGTATGGACATGAACGACACTGGACTATACGTGATACTGAACACTAGTGACAGCCACTTGCTTTGAAGTAAATAGAGTTTAGAATTAAGTTTGAGTTAAGTTTTATATGATCTGGGATATAAGCTTGATTTAGTGATTTTGCTCGTCTCGGCATGGATACCTTCTGGTAACCTGGACTTGACCCTTAAATGTTCTTGCTTGGCTGATTTGAAGCCTTCAAAAGGAAATGCTCATTGTGAGCTCTACAGTTATTGCTAGGTGCAATGTTGTTATTGATGTTTTCTTTCAACCGTGGAAACCGCATCTAGACTTGATAAAAGTGAAAGTCCTTTATTCGGTTTCAAAGTGAAATAGCTATTTCTTATGATGCTATGCGCTGAAATCCAAATATTTTTGCTGGATGTTACTTTCAAGTAGTTGACGCGTCAAGCTCACAACACATATGTTGCATACCATTGCGTAGTTTTTAATCTGTTTTATGTACAAAAGAGCACGTATGTCGGCTTATGTGGAAGTTGAAAAATCATACATTGCAAATAAATCATTACTGTTTCATTTCTTCATTTAACGTCAACTCTCGTCTTAGGTACAATTTTGTTTATTACAGTACCGATTGGACCGGTGCGAAATGTCGCATTAGTCCGAAGTCCTACATCTGTGTCGATAAGTTTCGGTTCTCCGGCAGTTGTGACTGGCGTTTTCACGTATTACGTGGAGTATTTCATTACAAGTGCTGGTTCGGCTTCAGCTGCCAACGCAACCTTATCAACCTCAAGTGGAACTTTCTCATCATTGCAGCCATTCACAAATTACACTTTTATAGTAAGTGCTGCTTTTAGAAAACTTTTCCGAAAACGTTCTGGCGATATTTCACTACAGAGACAAATATATCACAGACTTACTGTTTGTATACACAACAGGGCTTTTTATCTCTCCGAACTCTAGCTCGTTCGTTAAACTGACGTCAAACTAAAAAAAGCTGTTAAGCAGTGCTTGAATCCTCAGCTTCCAACTTATCGGTACGGATGTTCTCAACCTTGGTTGAAAATGAGTCTCTTCTGGCATTCATTTTCTGCAGATTTACCCAGAAACATCTGTAGGAAGAAGTACGTTTTCCGTGACACAGACGGTGTTAACTCTGGAAGGCATTCCCGGTAACGTTGGTGGCATCATTCTCTCACCTACCACCGAATCACTCGTTGTGTCATGGAACGCGCCAACAACACCAAACGGAGTAATCACAAGATACAGGTATTACTCAACCTAATGAAGTTTGCATAAGCAAATTACCATTTAAATTGTTAGAATCTTGTCATACTTCACATATGGTTATGCGAAATCTAGACAAACCTGCAAGACGCAAAAGTATTGACATGAGTGGCAAGAAATTGGGGAATTGTTGAAAAGTTAGGAATATTAGTCAACACATGCATGCTTTTTATTTGCACACTAAATTTAACTCAGTGAAATTGTTTTCAAACAGCTAGTCGATTTGTTGGATTGTGTTTTCAGGAACAGAATATAAACCACACAATCTCGCGTTTCGGTTCTAATTTACGTATCACAATCACATGCATTGTGTTTCTTGAAATCAGTACAGCAAATATTCACAGACAACATTACTTGATTGGAGACAACATGTGTGCGTACGGCCAAGGACCCCTTTCAGGTTTTAAGCAGAGGGGTCAGTTCGAAAAATTCGCGACAGTCTACCCCGTTTCAGAAAGCCATCTAAGAGACCACTTTGCGCACACTACGCGTCTTGGAACTCAAATGCTTTCATTCTGATACACGTGAATGTTGGAAGCTTGCCACAAGCTAGTGATTTGAAACTGGAACATAACTCACAAGTGAAGAGCACGTACTGGATGAAGCCAAACGACATTTCTTAAATCTTGTTGGGATTTTATCGACTATGCATCTGGAGTCTAGCAGTGTTGAACTAGCCGATTGTTAGAAAAACTTGTACTCCGGCGTTGGAGCCTGTAAAGTCTTCCCTAGGCTGGGGTGGATATGCTCGTTAGTCCCCATCGGGCAGGGCTTCAGATGAATGGACCCCACTGGGAGGAAGGGTTTTGATGTTGTGGTTGAATTTGATAGTTGCTCCCTGTGTTCGGTACAGGTATGTGACCCAAACTCAAGTGCACAATCTTGGATTTTGCAAAGGAAAGTACTGTAGTGATGCCCCGCTAAAGATTAAACTAACGAATCTTCGATACCTTTGGAGAGATTTCAATGCACGCGTTGGATATAGCAGTGCGTGCGGAAGGTTGCGATTGTTCACATTGACAATGCTAAACTGAAGGACAACAGTGACTCCTGCTGCAACTTTGCTGTAACAAAGGATTTCGTATCCCGGGAAAGTGACGCAGAGGCCGATGAAGTGCCAGGTGATACGACTGCATCTTCAACCTGGCTTGGTCCAGTCTCGTTGTGCTGTCAGCATAATTGCCACATGTGAGGTATTTCGAATCTTCCTAGAGCTGCTACTCCCGAGAGCAAAGTAGGTATGAAAAATAAGTGATGATGAGAGAACGTTTGTTCAACCTCCTGGGAATGGGATGAAGCTTTAAATATCAGATCATTTCACCTGATGTTATTCATATAACAGGGATGAAGAAACAGTGCGTTTGATTTTTCATGTTAAGTAATTTGTATTTTCAATGAAATCCCAAGTTCGTTTATTTAAGCAGTCAAGTGCATTTCTCTGTCAGCAGCGTTGCTTCTCTCACGCTTTGCCATGCCCGTGTATTCACCTGTGCGCTCAGAATGCATCAAAAAAGCAAACGCGATGTTGTTGCAGTATTTTGATGAAAATTACTTTTTCCTGTTGTGCACAGGGTGGAATGGTCATCGGCCATCAGCGATGCTACCAACGCAACTCTTCCCGCTGGAATTACCACGTACATAATAACTGGACTACTTCCTTATGTTGAATACACCGTTACGGTTTTCGCACAAAACAGTGCAGGAGAAAGTTCGGGAATAGTTACAACACAATTAACTAACGAATCAAGTAATGACAAAAACTGTTTTGACGAAATTCTAGTCTTTTTCTTGTGGAAATGTACATGTTTTCCAAGCTTTTGTTATCATTATGCAATCTAATGAACCAGAACATAATTTTGAAAAGGATCACAGATTCAGAGCACATTCAGAAACAATAAATATTTTGTTTATGTTCATGAGGTTATCCTTTAGAAGCGTTCACATACTACGTAAGCAAATTTTTCACTTTCTTTAAACCCTTCCCTACCTGTAAGCAACCGTAAGCAAAAGCAATCACGCCAGAATTGCGTACGCGCTCGTTGACGCACGCACCCCTTGAAATTCAGTGTGCATCTCGCCAGAATATAAATCAGGTGCTTCCTCTTCAAAGCGTTCTTCCAGGAGTTGGTGATCATTGTTGCAAAGTTGCCGCCACCTACTGCGTTTGTTACTTTCTGGGACAAAAGCTCGGGCGAAATTGATCTAAGAGCAACGAAGCAAATAGCAGCTGCGTGTCAAATGCAATGGTTATTTCGCCTCTCATTTGAGGACTTTAAATCTTATCACATCTTTAAAGCAAAATGTCCACCTTATAGAGCTCTGTAAAACCACTACGCTGTGATGCTACCTGGTCACTAACAAAATCAGCCTGGCCAAAGTATTGGGACAAATTTATTACGTAATCATCTCAGCAACCGCAAGCATTTGACGCCCCCGGATTCGTGCTTACATAACATGCGAGCTCTCGCTTTCCGATATAGAATTGGTCTTCATTTCATTAAAAGATGTGGTCTGCTTGTAAAAAGTGGCCTCATCAGTGTAAACAATACGTCTTTCATAACTTTCCTCGAGTTTTTCTTGCGTGTCAACACGTAAAGGTCTTCATTTTTGCATGTAATCGTTACTTTGAAGACCTGACACAGCTGCCGTGAGTAAGGTGCAACTGGCAAAGGTTGTCGTCATGCCAAGCAGTCATTGGAGGAATCTGGGTTTCCAGGCTTGCTTTTCTTATGCAATTTCTCTGGTTTCGTAGAAATTCTTCCCGACCTTTTCCGACTATCGCTTCGGATGCTGGTGGTTAAGGCAATATGTAATAAATTTGAAACTGGGGCAAAAATAACTTTGCGACAAAGAATTCGACGAAAAGTTATATCTTGTTTTGAAATTGCGTGTGAACAATGATTTTTTTAATGGCATTAGTCTTTGCATTCTTGTTATTTGCATATGCGTGTAATTCGAGGTACACTAAATGTACTAACAAAACGACACGAACGAAAAGGAGTTTACATAAAAATCATGCTGCATGCTAAAAAAATAACGTAATATTTTACGAATCGGTCAGTGGTCGCAGCACATCAAACGTCTTGCAAACAATTTGTTGAAAACAGCAAATTTTCCTGCAGTGTCTACTTGAAGGGCTTTCTGTGTTTTGGATTGCAAAGGTTTTTCTCTTTGTATCCGTTTAATTTGCTTTTTCACAATCCCAACATTATAAAACCCCTTTTAGTTAGTAAGGTTGTTACGTGCTATATTACTGCATATGGGTGATGTTATTAAAATTTCGCAGTCAGCTTATTATTACGTGTATGTTGTATGCTTGTGGGATTTCAAACAGAAATTTGAAACACTTGACTTCAGCTAGAGAGCTGCTTTTTAAAATAACGATAGAATAAACTGTAATGAATATGCGCTTTCTTTTCGAATCCATTCCTCGGAGAAGGTATTGAATTTTCTTAATATGGTTCACTTGTATTTGAAAAGACTTTCATTATTCATGTTTTTAGCACCGGGAGTAGTTGGTGTGACTGCTGTAGTCAACGCAAACAACACAGTATCCATCAACTTGACTCCTCCTTCACCTCCACGTGGACGTATTCTTCAGTACACTGTCAGAGTCCAGTAAGTGTAGACATAATTCTCTTTCAACAACGCATAAGCAAAGTGAATTTTGATTTTGATCCTGGAGATCATTATACAGAAAAATGAACAAATGCTGGAAGTCAGATGTTTCATTCTGTTGGTATTTTGCTAAAGCGTGATAGTTTGTGCCACAGAAACCACTGTTGGAAACATGAGTGGCCACAGAGGCGGGTTGAGCAAGATACTTTGTAGTGTTTCTGCCTAAAAGTTATGTAAATCTTACAAGCTTGTTTTTACAGGTTAGACTGCAAGAAAAAGTTTGCTTTTTATATGTTACAAAGTTCAAATACCCTTGCCATCTTCGGCGATATAACTTAAAAAGTTATGGATCGTATCTTTATCAATGTTTCTTCCTTCCCATGTAAGCGTTTAAAAAGCAATGATCGTTGTATGAATATGCTAGGAAATTCTTTCCTACTTTATAAGACTTACTTTTTCCTTCAGTGTTGCAACTTTGCACTCTTAAAAGAGATTGCTTTTATAATGTGCCTGGAGAATCTTACATAAAACATCAAACTATCTGTGCAAGTTTTGTAGGGAAATAAAATTGCTGTCTGCAAGTCCACTTCCACATTTAGTTTGCTCGTAATCCCAGGTTTAAGCACATGCGATTTTTATTACTTTTTCTTCAACTGTTGATTAAAATTGTTGTGGTAAGAAAAAGCACACGACTCAAGCAGTGGCAAGTTGCTTACGTAAAACTCTAAAACAACAGAAAGCACAGCAGTTGCCAATAAAATACTTGAACCCTATCCACAAAAACGAAACGATTGTTGCAGTGATATATCCGAAGTAAACTTTATGATATTTTAATTTTATATTTCCGTGCACCCGAATGCGTGTAGCAGTGACAACCAAGCACAGGATCGACAGACCCTTAAGATAAAGTAGCTTTTGTTTCCATCTTTTGTGATTTGAAAACTATAAGTGCTAGCTCCTGGTCATTAGAGTGATCTGCAACTTCTAGAAGCTTTATTTTTGGTTTGTTGGATGTGCATTGTCACTTCTGAAAATTGTATTTTAGACAAAACACAACGCAGTGCTCTTTGGTTCAAGATGTGAAATGCTACGATGTCACCGCAATCCTCTCAGCCACAGAACCTGCATACATCAGTGCCATCATACCTGGAGGAAACAGGTTGGTATTCCTAGTGCGGACAACAAAATCATTAAATAGTTACGGTTCTTTTTCCGCTGCACGTTACAGTCTGTGGCAAACCATGTGACCGCCTGAGACAAAAGCTACGCCAAACGCGATGAGTAATTTTGTCAGTCAGAAGTGNCGA
>JGI24159J19872_10004224_pt1 | contig 18253 bp, 9 predicted proteins | sample Ectturendosymbi4_FD_19872 | JGI IMG/M metagenome (IMG submission 19872) | reverse complement strand
ATTTTTGGTCCTCGGTCATGTTCCTGCTTCTAAAGCGTTGCACGTTTTGATCGAATTAGTTGACGGTAACACAGTTACTTATCTTCGTCCTCTACACATAAAGCAGTGCGGCAGAAAGTAGTGAATAAGAGTTAAGTGTGAAGTTGGTTGGTAGGCCCAATTGCTTGAGCTTTTTGTTACGGTGGTTACAGAATATTCAATAACTTCACTTGAATAACCATTTGAGATGGTATCATCATAAACGCCGAGTGCGTTTTGCGACAGCGTCGCGTAGCCGATCCGTGGAGACTGCAGACCAGGAGACTACACTTTCCCATTTTTCTTGTTTTTCAAAATCCTGGACACACTGATATCAATAATATCGGTTGCAAAACTCACAGGGAATGTGCTTTAACCAATTATCGGCGTTCGGCAATCACTTTAATGTGTCTAGTTTAGACGAGAGCTTTCTTTGCTGTGAATACGAATAAAATATTTTTGCAAAAGTGAGAGATAAACGGCATGTACATTGTGTCAAAACAAGTTTCAGTATTCTTGGAAAGCGCAGGTAGGGTCCATGAAATCACGTGAAAAGAATGTCACTTCAAGTAACTCAATCGCAATGCAGCAGCCCTGAAACTAACCTTAATCTCACTACAGCTAGTAAGCTACTACTGACCTGTGTAAACAATCTCGATGCAATTCCCTCCCAAGTGCAGGCGAACGTGTCGACTAGACAGTTGTATACATCACTGAGCGCTATTGTTTAGTCATAATTCATAATTGACGAAAGATGATGCTGTGAGCCAGTTCAGAGAGCCTTGCTTTTCAGCACGCTTAGCAAATAGTGGTGGATGATGCATCTCAGAAAGGGTCCGGAGCTGGCGCTGCTAAATTTACCACCAGCTCCGGCTCCAGCTAAATTTGAAAAACAGCTCCGGCTCCAGCTGAATTTCAAAAACAGCTCCGGCTCCACCGAAAATGACTGGCTTCGGGCTCCGGCTCCACAGCCCTGCTTATAAGACAGAAATTTGTGATTGGATGTAACTAGAGTGATATAAAGCAGTAAACTGTTTTGCCTATTTATAATTTTTTGCATGGGATGTTATTCAAGGTACTTCTAAGACAAGAAGTTTTAATAACAATGGAACTTGCATTTTTCAAGGTGTGTTGAAGCATTTTCATGATGGTGAAGAAAGAATTATTCCCATTCATGCTGATGGAGATGGACATTGCCTTGTCCATGCTTTGTCCAGAGCTTTGATCGGTCGAGAATTATTTTGGCATAGCCTGCGGAAAAATCTACAAGACCATCTGCAAGAAAGACTTTCAACATACCAAGTATGAATGAAATGTGCCTTATGAATATCACATTGTTTGACCTTGTTCAAATGGCTCTCATGTGAAATTTTTGGTCATGATGGATGGGAGTTTGTGCCTGCTTTCACAGTGAATGCTGCACTGGTGGTGAGTCATGAACCGTTCTCTTTCACACACCCATCAATGCCAAGCACAAGGCTGGACAGATCACAAGTACCGGTTTTGAAGGCTGTGGTATGACCCAGACAGGAATGAACCCAGTCCACTAGGTTTGGTGGGACGTGTTCAACCAAAAACTGTACCACTAAGCTGGTCCTGTAGATGCATTGAACTAGAGCTCAACCGATAGTGTCTTTTTGGGCTGACACTGATGTTTTCATTGCCGATACCGAGGTTTTTGCATCACACAAACTACAGCTGAAAGGCATTACAGTGTGTTTTTTTTTCTTCAGGCCACACAAGCAAAAAAATAATTACATAAGTTAAAATCATGTAAAAGCAGATTGTGATTGTGAAACAAGCAGTGTCTTTTTTGCCGTATGAGGCAAAATATACACTCCTGGAGCTATTTTACCACCAGCTGTTGGATGAACTGGTCACATGACAAGTTTGGACAGCATGACTGTCACAGTCAATATGTGACGTCTGTAAATGGCTCAGTCTGATAGACAAGTAATGTCATGGTTTCAGTGCTGGCAAGCTGTTAGCAGCTTCTTGTTTGCATTGTGTGAACTGTAGGCTAAACCCATGTCTCTTTTTACATATTGTACTTGTCACGTGACCACTTCAATGAAGGGTGTTTGACTAAAGGTTAAATGTACTCTAATAGGATGGTTTCATCTATCGTGCCTACTGCAGTCCAAGGCGATTCCACGCAAATGACAACCACACACTATTTTTTCAAACTCAGTTTAGACATGTTTTATTGATAAATCCTAAATCTAGAAGCTCTGAAGTTTTTCTTTTTGTATGTGGAGCCCATGTTATGCACAGCATCATCTAGTGGTGACATGTGGAGAATGGTGGACTGTGAATAAATTTGAATGTGTTAAATATACACAATTTGTTTCTAAATTTTTTGATGTTGGTAAAACTTTTTCACAATTACTTTTCGGTGCATCATTGAGTGCAAGAGATATGTTGTGTTCTTCAATGCTTGAAATTTCCAGTTTGCATGTTACTTCCAAAATATTACAGCTTCTTTTGGCAAATATTCATTTAAGTTTTTTAAAAAAGGTTTTACAAGTCACTTTTTAATTATATTTCAAATTATCTCTAATTTACCTCTACTGAATACGTTTATCCCATTAGCGATTTTCTTACTATTTAGATTTGGCATAGAAACAATAAATTAAATTGGTCCCACACATCACATTCTATGATGTGACGTGTATGACACCACCTTAATCTTATGTTTCAGTGCACAATTTGCAAGGAATTAATTTAGTTTTGTGTGTGAAGTATATCCAGTATGTAGAAAACAGTTTACATTGCTTCCTTGTTACATTCCTGTGTATAACTAACTTGTCCTCGGATATATTAGCAAATGATTGCTTATTGATAAGACACTTAACTGATAACTGCCATCTAAGCCAGTGTTTTTCACCCTTTTTGCTGCAGGGAAGCCTTCTGCAAATGTTTGCGTTGCTCATGAAATCCTATGCAATGATCCAAGTGTCTATCCTACTTTATGTAATAAACTTTTGAAACAGTGGTACTGGTACAACCGCATAGAACTGTGGATGTGAATTTTGTCCCAGCCAATTTCCGTCTGTTTCGGTGGAACCCCCGGCAGCCACTTGCAGAACCCTGGTTGAAAGGCACTGATCTAAGCTATATTTGCACTGCACATTATAGTTTCCAGATGCAAGTTTTGAACCAAATGCAAAATAAACAATAAAGCAAGCAACAGCACGATTATACACCAGCAATAAAGCAACAACACAATTTCACCTGACTGGTCAGCACTAAATTTGATAGCAGGTCTAAACTGACAACAAGAAGATTTAACAGTAACATGAAATTTTCAGATTTGCTTTGTTTTATTGTGGATTTAATAATAAAGTTAGTTTTCCTAGGGGTTTAACAGTAAAATAATAATTGATTTGTTTTCTTAGGGTAGGGATTACTTTGTTTTGTTGAAAGGTTTCCCAAATGATTGCCTGGATCTGTATGATGTTGATCATGATGCTTAAGGAAAATGTGAACATTTTGTGAAGTATGCCTGTTTCCAAACTTTTTTCAATTGCCTGCTTTTGCTCTTTCTTTTTATTTGTTCTTTTGTCACAAGTAAATCAAGGTTGCTAATTTAGATTTTTCTTTTCTTCCTCAATCTCAGCTGTTTTGCTTTCAAGTGCTTGTGGTTTTTCATGTACTGAGCTCTGAAGTCATGGCTAATTGCAGCTTCATTTTTCGTTTATCCGTTTTTTCCTTTAGAACAAGATTTGCAACTTTGCCTATTCTGCAAATTAGCTGTTCAACACAATTGGCTAAAGTAATCACATGACAAGTTTGGAATGCACAACCTGCCTAGTTGAGGTTTGTGATGTCTGTAACAGCTCAGTCCAATGAGAAAGTTTTGGCATAGTTTCAGTGGTGGCATGGTGTAAGTGGCTTCTTGTCTACCTTGTGTAAGCTGGAGGCTAACCTTCAAACTGTAAGCCCTAACCCCTTGTCTCTTTGCATATCGTACTTGTCCTGTGATCACTTCCACCAATCGTGTTCAACTTAAGGCAAAATAACACAGCCTTTGCCTCATGAGGCAAAATAGACACTATGACAAACATGTGTATTCAGCAGTCAAATGTTTTCTACAATAAACAGTGGGCATTATTATTTTACAAAAAGTCTTCTTGTAAGAACAAATGAATAGTTGGCACCACAAGAAATTGCAGTAATTGACTAATCTTAATGGTGGAACAATTTTTAGCTTATACATTGCTCATGCTAAATATAGACTACCCCTTTTTTACTTAAAAGTCCACCTGTCAGTTTCTAATTAAAAATACTTATAAATGACTTGAATTACTTCTAGTATTTGCTTGCACATGTGATGGTGTTACAAAAATTATTACTCTGGTGTGATTGAGGCATAAATTTTTTGTTTGTATAGAGGTTCCAAGTCACCAATGTCTAAAAAGGTGTGTGAAGAGGTTAATTGCCCTGGCAGCAGGTTTAAAATGAATCAGAAATGGCATGATTGGACCTTTGACCAATATTTACTACTACTGTGCAATGATGAAACTGTCAAAAGTGGACTCCGTCATTAGAGATAGACTGATATATTGGCCTGGCCGATATATCAGGCTCATAGTTAGGTTTCACCGATATATCGGTATCGGCCAAAACAGCCAATTTTATCGGCCTCAGTGGATGTTGACAAAACACCATTATATTCTTCACGCATCCAGACAACTTGCGCACGAAAGCACAAAGAACCAAGTCAAGACAGTTAGCTTGCACCAACGCTAGCAGGTGCATTTTCATAAACAAGCAGACAAGGTGAACCATGAAGCATGCGTCAGCCGTCGCAGCCGAAGCAAAACATCGTCATTAATTAGATTAAATAAAAATCATAGCAAAATATTGAAATTGCTGCAATTTGAAAATTTTCAGCTCATAAATCCTGATTTTTGAAGTTTTTTAAAAAAGGTAAGGAATAGAATACATTTTATTTTTGCTAATGAAGCAAAAATCATGATTTAAAAATTTTGGAAATATCAGTTATCGACTATTAGTCCATGAATGGCCGATATATCGGTATCGGCCCCAAAAAAGCCATATCGGTCGATCTCTATATGTCACACACATCACGCACGTGTTTTAATTATTGTCATAGCTGTGCAATAGTTAATATTTCCAGATTTTACATGAAACTAGTGTAACATATATGGTAATAGTCTCTGATATGTTTTTGCAGTGAAGTGGCCCTACTTCACAGAATTCTTGTGATATGTCATTGCAGGCAAAAAGTCAATTCCAAAAACTGTCACACACGTCATATTTTTTTAATAAGAAAATAAAAAAATGTCATGTTGCAGAAAAAAATTTTTTCAAAACAAGTAATTATGAAGTAGTTAACCACTGATACCAAAATAAAAATTCAGAAATGCACCAAATAAAAATTATATTAAATTATCTTCAAAAAAATTGTCAAAATGTCACACATGTCATGTATGGAATTGCCCTCCGTAGCAATTCCTAGGAGTCACAGTCACAGTAGTCTAACTCTAAATCAACAAATCCACAATGCCAAACAGGCAAACATGTGTTGTGTATTAAGTAGGTCTACTCCATATGTAGACATCTGTGCCTATGCTCAGATGTCATGAGTAAGTAAAAACAATGTGCGATGGATAAAAACTATTACTTCACTGTGTTGAAGAACCATACATCGAGTTCTGCACAAACCGGGATCACTGCTCGCTATGACGTAGGCACGTTTTTGATGCACACTGAACGCAAAGCTGCTTAGCCTAGATAGGACAGGCTTTGATAAAACAGCCAACCAATACAACAGCACGGAACCTAGTTTGTTTGCAGACAATCATCTGCTTACCGTGCCAAAACCTGCGAGCGAATGTTACGTCATCAAGCGTTTTGTTGGAACTATTGCACCCCAGTCTGATTATTATGCATGAAGGCTCTGTGCACTAGGAACAGGACAGACCATTTGCATTAATCAGCCAGGATCAGAGACGAAGTAGCAACTTGGGTTTCCAAACACTCATGCAGAGCAACAGCATAAAACTTTTATGAGCAAATATTGCTGATATATATCGGCAGAATTTTGCTGATATGATACATCCTCAACATCGTCATATTGGCCGATATATATCGGCATGACGATTAATCAGTCAAGCTCTACATTGAACACAATTCTTTGTCAAAAAAAACATACTACAGTACCCTGACTTAAATTTTGTCTCTTTTGCAGCAAGCATTTACTGTTGAGATTTGCTTGTTGCTAACTGTTAATCCTTACATAACATATTATCTTGTTGTGTTTTTCTAAATGTGCTAAATTGTAAGCACTAACTGCTCTTAAATGACACATGCTTTTAGGAATTATTCAGAGACTTCCATGACCAAGATGAGTGGATTACAATAATTGAAGAGGCAGACCCATACAGCAGCTCTGGTGGAATAACAGCTGGATTGGGAAACATTCACATTTTTGCATTGGCTAATATTCTGCGTCGTCCCATCCTGCTGTTTGACACATTAAAGGTTGATAATATTTTATTTTTTCTGTTGGTATCAGTTGTATTATTAGAAGGTGATCAACTCTAGCTATTAGCAAAGTAATGTGAAAAGTGCTTGTCAGCAGTGAAAAAAACTGAAAATTTTGATTTCATTTTGGAGGTGTACCAATCAATTGATTTTGTTGTTTGCTGGTCAAGCACTTCACTTCAGCATTCCTCACACCACTTTGTAACAGTGGTTCTCAACCAGGGATGGCTGCACCTGGGACTGCAAGACATCATCCCAAGGGGTGCTCAAGAAGTGTCCATCTTATAAACAGAAAATTGATCTATTTATTTTGGAGCATAATATTGGAATAGACTTACTATACATGTTTTATTTTGAGATGTTTCGGACTATTCTTAATCCATCTTCAGTCAAGAAATAAATCAACACTTGGAAATGCTAGCAATTCAAAACCAAAAGACTCTGTGATGCAAGAAATAACAGTGTGACGCAAAAGACATCAAAAGCAAAACCAAGACAAAATCGCTAAAAGTAAAAGCAGTGTTAATAATTGTAGACTGACCAGTGTTAATAATTGCAAGTGAAGCTGTGATGCCTGAACAATCAGTTTACCCAAGTCATGATTGCACATATTTTGAGTTTCAAACCTGTATCAGTTAATGAGATATACAGTACTCTAAGCACCATGTTGTTGTCTTTTGGTTGACAAACCCCATGTTTTCTTGTGTTACTGTTTAGGGAATGCAAAATGTGGCTGACTACTCGGGCTTGTTTCTTCCCATTTTGGTTGAACCATCTGCATGTCAAAATAAGTCACCAATTTGCATAGCCTGGAGCAGTCAAGTACACAACCATTTTGTTCCTCTTGTACCTGTGCAAGGACGACCTTTACCTAACATTCCATCTGCTATCATTCCTAATGTGTGGGGTGTTTCTTCTGATATGGCAAGTCAGTATTTGGAATACAATAGCGACGGCAGTTTAACTGTTGGAGGAGGCAAGCCACTAAGTGTCAAGTATGTTAATCCTTGGTAATGTCAACAGGTTTTGTGCTAATCCATTTGTTGTGATTATTGTCGTAACTTGTTTGTGATTGGTATTGTACTTTGTACATGGGTTTTAATTTTTCATTTTAATTAAGGTGACCAACATTAACTAAGATAGAGTAGACATTCGTTTCTCCAGTGACTTACCCTCTATGCAAGATATCCAAGTAACTGCACAACTGCAGCATTCCTAATGAAAGAGTGCATACTTGGTTTCTAAATTGCTGTTAATCGCTTTGATTTTACCTCTTTCTGATTTGTTTCACTAGGCAGTTTTTTTCAACTTTAAGTTCCATGTAGATCTAGAAAAGGTTTCTAAGAGTCTCATTGCTCCCTTTGTCCATCAAGCTCTTTGCATGGTGATAATTACAAGAGTGATTTTGAAATTTTAAGTCTATTTTATGCAGTGCACTTGTGAGAGGCAGCTCAGTCATTACACAAACTGCAGTAAGAAGTTTGGTCGTGACAGTTTCGGCTAGCATAAAAAGAAAAATACCAATATGGTTGTTTTTAGTCTTTTCTTTTGGTTTCAGTGTTTACACCTTCGTCACTCAAAGTCTAATATAAAGGACATGGAGAAGCATGTTTTATGTCTTCTATTTGTGTTGAATGATATAAAAATTAAAATAAATGGTGATATTTAATGATAGATGAAGTTATTATTGGTGGATCATGTGCCATGACATCGTAAAAGCACGCAAGGAAAATCTGTTTGAAAGTCATTGAAGATTTTGGTGCGTTTTATTCGCTACAGTGATACTATGATAAACCAAAAAAAAATTCTTTATTCTGAAGATAACTAAGTAACAAATGTATAATTGCTCCATGTTACAATTTAGAAAAATGTTAGTATCGAAAAAGCATATGTTAGAAATGCATCTAGTGCAGTCATGAAGAAAGAATGAACAGTGTTTTGTATTGCTTCAAATGGGTGCTGGCAGGACTAATTTCAGTGTTCTTGATGCTGCTTTGGAAAAAATCTTATTATTTTCACTTTTAGCTTATTTTAGTGGCGTTTGTAAACCAAATAAGGTTTTGTGTATAATGAAGAATGTTAAAATTGTCATCGTCAGAAAAAGATCAACACTGCTGGTATAAAATCCATTGAAATATCGTAAATTTGTGCGATGAATGTCTTTATACTTGCTTTATTGATGCTGCTTGTTTTTAAATTGCCGCAAAAGCCCTGTTCAGATTTAATGAAAAGATTATAATTGTGTTTTATTTCTATTTGGCCTTTTTAGCTATCTCCTGAAGTTGGTTGCTGCAATGGATGTTGTTTTCCTCCAACATAATCAGATTTCTGCTTCCTTGGTGGAAGATTATTACCATTTCATACAACATCCTAAAAACAATTTACTCAAACCATACCAAGTGACTGAACTAGCAAGATCTGCTGTAATGGAAAGCAATTTGTACAAATGTTTGGTAAGAAAGGTTGTTTTTTAGAATGCTATTTCTGTTCCTTGTGATTAGGGGTGTCAACAGTTTTTTACCAACTTGTTTATTTGTTCTGCACAAAAGGTGATCTCCGAGTTTGATCCCAACGTTAAGATTTTTCTACATGTTGTTTTCTATGCGCCTTACAGTTTCCCATTTGATTTGCGTGCATATTCAGCGAAATCATTTGACAACTACCTGTTTGAAAACACTTGTGTTTATTTAGTTTTGGTTTCGTTACTTCTTTTTTGTGCAACCAAGGGTCAAGTAGTGAATGATTAAAAGTTCTTCTGGTTCAAAACACACGGAGCATTGTCAAAAGAATGATACTTTTTAGAATTGTAGTGGGTTATTCTATTCAATTTTTTTTCAATAATTTGTATACGTACTTCTTCGGTGCTGTGTAAAACTAACCCATATTCTTTCTTCATCTCTGCAAATATTCTCAAAAAGTACGTGATCGAAGTAAGTATGTGAAAACAGTATGCAATTGTCTCAGAATGATTACTAATCAGGAAATTGCGACCTCCATTGAAAAGTCCTGAAAATTAGCAAACTGTTGATATGAGGTTGTCTACGGTTTTACAGAAGCATTAACCATACCTTCACCTTTACTAGAAGTTATCCACAGTTTTCTTCCTAAAAATCTATTCTTTGCAATTACCAAAAATGACGAGTCGGCCAATCCATTTCTGAAACACACCTCCGAGCATTTTTTGCCAATAAAACTCTCTTTTAGTAAACTTCCTTGGGTGTTTGCCGCTTGATGTTATGCAATTTAAGCAGCTCTATACTTTTCTCACGCCCAACTCCTTGACGATACTGTACGTCTGCGATTGGTTTTCCTTCAAAGCCGATCACATCATTTCAACATTAGAACGTTGCAATCTGCCACTAAGTACTAGTTACAACTGCGTGCTAATGCGATGCCCCGCCTTTGGTCCAAAACTGGGTAACCAAGGCGTGTTTGTCCACACTCAATATTTATGAGAAATATGTTCGAAATACAAAGCAGTGCGCTTGGGGAATGAAACGAAAAGTGTCTTGCCCACCAACGTTTTGTTTTGGTTAATAATTTGTGCCTATCCAGTTTTATGTTATCGCCCTCTTGTACAGTTCAGCACAATGTTTATCTTTTCATACGTGTGTAGTGTTGCAGGCCGTAACGTTGTTACACAAAGCGGTTGCCGTATTTTATATTGTCAACCTACCTTCGCAGTGGAATTTAGACATTATCTTGAAATGCAGCAATTCGATTAGTAACCATTTGCTTGGCAGCATCTTCGGTGGACCGTTCGACCAGCACACACTTGCTTGACAGTAACATTACGCCAGGCAAAACAAACCTATGTCGAAGAAACAGGTGTAGGAGCAGGTAATTTTTTGGGGTGAATAAGACACTTTGCCTGAATTTCCCCAAATTTTCCCGAAACACTATCTGTAACTGTTATTATATTTTTCTATACCATGTTGCCCAAGCCTTGAAAATGAAAAACTGGTTCTTAACAGCCCAACGGAAAAATTTCGCCAGGCTGTGCAAGAACATTGTCAGAATCGAGCTGGCTCAGTACTATGAGCATCTGCCTCACAATTCTGAGGATTGGCGTTCCATTTACATTCCAGCTATTGCTGTCAGCAAGAAACCTCACAGTTAGCTGAGGACATATGCAACATGCAACAAACTGTATTGTAAAATGTGTTCATCCAAACACAGTATTGCACTTGCATTCCCGGATGTTACACCACTGCAATGGAAAAATCACCTTGTTTTTTGACCTGCAAACCTTGTTTAAAAGTAGTAATGTTGTTGGAGCTGCCAGCAACAGTAAAGAAACAGCAAAATCGGCGTTTGCTTTAATGATTAGCAGCACCCTGTCTAAGCACAAGGATATGGTACATGTCGTGACTACTTGCAAATGGTAGACATATTTGGCGCTGATCAAACAAACTATCAAGAGTCTCGAAGAAGGGGGTTTTCTGCCATTACGGACAAGGTCATTAAGAACTAACCGACCTACCTAGCCTACTTAACCGAAAAGCAGTGTCACCGTTTGCAGTGCCTCCCAAACTTTCCTTATTCCCATCTGTGCGATATATCTCGTCCTTTGCTATTCTTGTTAGATTCCGTAGGTATTTTGAAATGCATCAGTAACTGGTGGGTAAACCCAAAGTGTACAGGAAAGGTCATGATGTATCCCTCTGTATAATGTGAGAAAGTACAGTCTGACAATAAGTGACTTCACCCCTTTCGAATTAACCTGTCCCGTAAGCAGTGCACAAACTAGTTCGATGGACTGAAGCAATTGCATCATTTGGAATGTAACCCGATTGTTAGACTAGCTACAAACTGTCTTTAAAAGCGTTGAACCCTTCTACATTTGAGAGGCAAAATGTAAGTTTGGCTCCGGGTATATTTAGTGATCTCGTCGGCGTTGCCGCATAAGGCCTGGTCAATTTTGGCAGCAAGCACAACATTTTGCATTGTCTAATAAAATAATTTCAACTTAGTGGTGTGTAATGAATGTTAAAACGCCAATGAGGCTCTTGCGTAAGAAAAAGCCTTGCTAACAGCTACTGACCAAACAAGACACGGAACCAAGGCGTTTTTAAAAATCCTTAAAATCTTTCAAAAAAGTGGCTGTTGGCTTGGGAAGAAATTTCTGGCGAGTATGGGAAATTAGCAACGAATCTTTCACTGCATTGTGCAATACGTGCTGACGGCTCCTTGCGATTGTAGATTATTCTTTGCCAAAGCTTGGGTTAAACTGCGTACTTGTGAAAGGTTCAGACGGATTGCTTAAAGGCACGTTTCTGTCAATACCGTTAACTTCTGGGTGAAAAGTACAACATTTCCTTTACAAGTTTTTGACAGTGTGAAAAAAATTCGCCTGATTTTTTATCTAAAGCTAAAATTCAACCAAAAGGACATAAACTTGTCAAATTTTGTAATAGTTTGGATGCGTTTCTTCGTCACTGACTACCTGGGGGTATCAACGGTGTTCTTCCCAGCGCGTAGAACACGTTGTTTCTTCAGGAAGCCTTGTATAAGCCCATACGCACTTTCAAAGCTGCTTATGGAAATGTCTTCCTTGGCCGAAAACTGCGACTGTTTCAGGTCAAAGTTCCCCTTATGAGTTAAAATTGATGCACTATCACAGTCATGCCGGCGCGTATTAGTCAATGATTAAACGTTGTTCATAGAGTGAAGGCTGAATCCATGCACCATGTCTGGTGAAAATAAATAATGAAGTGAACATGTTGGTTTCGTTAAAAGCATTGGATATATCAATACGCTTCATATCACAACGCATTTCCTTGGATATTATTGGCAATTCTTGCGTTGTTCATGATAAAATCAATGAGGCATGAAATGCGTTGTCAAGAGATTTTTCTGTGTTCCTTGTCATGCGTTGATTGCAATGAACAAGAAACGGCAAAAGCGTTTTCATGTGTTCTCAGGTTTGTAACAACTTGCGAGAAATCCATGTGACGGATTCCATGTTAAAGCGTGGAGGTGAGCTGTTTGATCTTGTGATGGAACATCATCAGATACCCAAAGCGGAGAAACAATATTTTTTCGGTGCCCATGGTGTGGTGTGCCACTACAACCAGATGCAAGACAAGTGAGTGTCGTCGTGTTTTCAGACAACGAACCAAGGTTCACAGAAACTAGTTATTGCATATTATTGTGTATGTGATGGATCTTCAGCAAGTTCAAGCAAATCCGCTGCGTTGATACACTAAGCTGACTACGTTCTTACGTCGTAAAAACTATTTGCTGAAACAAACTCGCTATTGTTGAGGGTAGGCCATTAATGAAGAAATTAGATCGTGTGCTGTGATCAACCAGTACGTCGTTATTTGCAACAGGAAACAATTCTCTTTCATCGCGTCTAATGTGGTTGCCTTGGATTTATTCGTGGTTATTGAACCTAGAAGGCAAGATATAATTTATTGTCAGTGTGTTAACTCCTTCACCAAAAACGCAGGATATGATTCAGTCACATCAGGTGATAGTAGAAACGGATATGTTGGGCGCCGGGCTTTGCAAGTAGAGTTTTAAACATAGAACACTGTCACAGAAGTTGTGCAACTGAATCCACTGGTTGTGAAGCATTTGTCCTGTTTAACAACTTTTCACACTCTATTATGGGGTCCTTGCGCACCGAGGCTGCGTTCCGTAATTTAAACGCCTCGTGTTAACCGTGAAATTTGCAAACAAACGCATCCACAACAGTCTAATCGTCTGTAACACGGTAGTGACGTGACAGATAGCTCTTTGTGACATGTCGAGAAACGCCTCACTGTCCCCCACAACTAGCTTGCGTTTAATTATGCCGCGATGTAGTTGTGTTACTGTTGCTGTACTATCCATAGTTTTAATCAGTGGTGCAGCACGATATTTGTGCTAGCCTTAGAACCTGTGCTGGCCACTGCGCTAGCAAATAGCTATTTCGTGTGCAAAAACAATAGTGAACTTGTCGAAACTGCAAAAATGCAGGGTTCCTACGCAGTCTGGAAAAGTATGGAAAAAGTTGGATGATTTCCCGCCTGGAAAATTTTTTTAATGGTCTGGAAAAAGGGAATAATTTTCCAGACTTGATCTTTTGACATGCATTCTGATAAAATTTTACTATTTTTCATAATGTTACTTTCATAATGTTAAGTATTCTAGTGCCTGTATTTAACCTGGGTATGTCATTCGGAAAAATTAAGTTTGGAAAAATTCTGGAAAAACTCTGGAAAGAATCTGAAAAAAGTCTGCAAATTTAAAATCAAAATTGCGTAAGGTCTCTGAAAATGAAAATTCCTACGCGAGCCTATGTTCACGCACACTGCTCGAAAACGAACATCTTATCTTCTGTATATTGGAGGATGCTCTGCGATTTCTACAACAATGGTTTGTTCCATATAACCATGCGAATGTATTGCGTGGCGTCTCCCACAGGCAAAACTTATTGACATGAGCAACCTATCAAGCTCAGGACCTCTGGGGTTAAGTTCGTTCGTTGTCGTAGGTTAGTAGAGCCAAAATTTTTTACTATTCTAGTTATCCGGGAACAGCCAACTCGACTCCAGAATATCAAATCTTAGTGCGAATTTTTTTGTTTCCAGAAATGCAGCAAAACCGGCGTGAACACAATTTATTGTTCACAGTAATAACCAGGCCCTTAACCAGGGAGGCCGAGCCCCACTGGAAAAATGTGTTAGACATTGTTTAAAACTGTTGGAAATAGTTTGCACAATTTGAGCCCCTCTCAGAAAACCCTTCGCCTCCCTTGGTGTCCCAAGCTGGTTACGGGCTTGGTAATAACAAAACAATCAAAACACAAGTTCATTACAGGTCAATACATGTTACGGCTTTTTAAAGTCTGTCCGCTACAACTTTGTAGCAGTTGACTCTGGACTGCAAAAAGATTTTCTGAAGATGTTGATGTGACTGGTATGCAGAGACATTTTGAAACCAATTGATTTAGCAAAGGCAACCATTCGTCACTGTTGTGTCACCATCCTAGCGTGTCAGCCTTATTTGGACGAACTTTTGACTTCAGATAGTTTGCTATTTCTGTTTTCTTAAGATCAGGGTTGCGGAGTCGTAAGGAGTCGGAGGTTTTTGGTTGGAATCGGAGTCGGATTCCTAACAACACTGGGAGTTGGAGTCGGATTTTTTGTCCGACTCCGAATGTCCAGTTGTATCATTTTTTACATCACACTCCTAAATTGGGAATTCCTGTTGAAATGGTGCTATTTCTTTTGAAACTTTTGTTGAAACAGATTTCTTGCGGTGTACCACGATTTCCATTGATTTTAACAGCCAAATTTTATTCCCTTTATGCTAAGGAGTCGGAGTCGGAAATTTTGGAAAGCCGGAGTCGGATATTTTGCCTCCGACTCCGCAACCCTGCTTGAGACTGCTAACATGCAATGCAATGCGAGCGAGTGATGAAAATCCAAGAGAAAAGGCAAGCTTAATGCCATATTAAGTTCGCTGTTTTCGTCACTTGCTCGCGTCTTATGCTTATGCATGAAACAAACATAGCATTTATCTACATGTGTCACACACACGTGACGCACACAAGTTCATTACCAATGCACTTGTGAAAGATAAAAACCGAACCCCATTATCCAGTTTCAATAGGCATTTTGGTTTCGGATACCTTGGAATCCTCCAGATTCGCTCATCTGAATTGCCCCTCCCCAGTTGAGCCATGCGACTGTAGGTGCTAGATTAATTTTTGTTCAGTGTGCGGCGCATGCGTCGTGGATTTGCAGAACGCATGTTTGTTGCACCTAAAAATATTTTGCAATGGTGCTCCAATTAGTTACAAGCGTTAAGGACTTAACCAGTAAAAATATATTGTTACCGAAGCAAAATCACAAATGTTGCGGCTGCAACAGTTTTTAAAAATATAATCATGGAAATGCACTTTAAAAATATAATCATGGAAATGCACTAATTCTAAGGAGGAACTACAAGTATCAGCAAGTCAGTATTCAAATCAATATGTCTTTGTCTCTTGTATATGGAGGACGCGTGGTTAGGTAATCTTAGCGCATCCAATCTATGATTTAAACTGAACGTGAGTAGCAGCCGGAATTGGAACGTGGTAAACTCGTTCAAGCACGTGTTACATGCCGTCGCGAAGTTATCTCGGACGGTCTACACAACTTCCACTTGTCCGGTCATACCGCCGTTCTTTCAACAAACGTACAAGAGACCTTGCCAGCCATTAAGTATTTGTCGTTTCATTCGTCAGACTGATGGTCATATCCTGCAAATGCTCGTGTTGTGGAAGCAGCACCACTCGTCCTGTGGACAAGAATGGTAAAACTGTCTACTATAACGGAGATCCCACAGAAACGCCTTCAGTTTCGCCGACTAAGTGCAACTGTGGACATAAGCATTACTGGGATGGAATTGAATACGACAACTTACCAGAACTTCTTGACATTAACGTTTCGACAGAAAGTAAAGAGTTAAGAATTCAGGTATGCATTGTGAATGTTTGTTTCGTAGCTTAACACTTAGATCAGGGGTCGGGAACCTATGGCTCGCGAGCCAGATGTGGCTCTTTTCATGACGGCATCTGGCTCGTTTGATATTTTCTTAACACCATTATTACCAATGAAACTTTTTCTGTAATTTTTCATCTACCAGACAACAAAGCCATCAATAACACCATGCAGCAGCAGAAGTCGCATTAACAGTAAGAAGCATGTTATTAAAGAGAAAATTCAGAAATTTACCATTGTTTGAAATTGTTAGTTTGCTTAAAAATGCACTCGTCAGTTAGTTAGTTACATTAAGTGTCGAAAAACATAGGTGTAAGAGCAAGCAAAGTTTTTGGGGGGCAAAGGATTTTTACCCAAATTCATCAAACTTTCCCGAAAAATTCTCCAAAGAAAATGACCTCCAAAAAACGACTGCGTTTCTTTTCACGCTGGGCGCATTTTGTCAAATCAAAGCACCAATTTTGCCCAAATCTCCCCTAACTTGCCCGAAAAGTACTAAATAAAAACATGACCTCCAAAAAAAACGTTTGCACTTTATTTGGAGTGCTATTTTCGTAAAATCAAAGCACACACACACAGCGATTTTGCGAAGGTATTCAGACATTTTGCCCAGATTTTCCCGGATTTTCACCAAATCAAAGGTTTTGGAGGTGCGCTTGCCCCCCCGCCTCCTACACCAGTGTTGAAAAATATGATATGGCTCTCACGGAAATACAATTAAAAATATGTAGGTTTCATGGCTCCCTTAGCCAATAAGGTTCCCGACCCCTGACTTAGATATTATAATACTATACTTCATTTCTTAAACAGTGGTATCAATAAAGCTGTTTTTTCCAGCTGCGGTGGTTTTACGGAGAATCCGACCCACAGTTGAACAGCAATCCTTTGACTGAAGCGAAGAAAATAGTTCGTGATCATTTCCATGAAACCGATTGTAAAAATGACGAACTGTTGTGCAAATTAACAAACTATTTGCAAAAGAAACAAGATTATCTAAACCAGCTTGTTGTAGAGAATTCCGATAATTACAAGGATAGTATTGAACACCGACCTCCTTTATTTTCTGCCGAAGACTGTAATGTGAGCGAATTCGAAAAGGGGAGCGATTCTAAGACCAGCGATGTTGAAGAAGAAAGCAACGCAGCTGTTTCACCTTCCTATGTAAAAAACCCTTCGTTGACAAAATCCGATCACCATTCGGATGTAGGAAAACGAAGCGACGTAAGTTCATCTTCTTCAGGACTGAACGATGCTACTAAGCATGGAGGCATTTGCGAAGATACCGTCTCTCACAATGGTAACGTCAGCATAAAGCTTTCTGCGCATGATGGCCGCTGTCAAGTAGTTAAAGTGAAACGAAACACAATGCTTTGTGATTTAAAAGAGCTCATACAAAAGACTTTTCAAATTCCTTCGGATAAACAAGTTTTAAAGCAAGGTTTCCCGCCTAAGGTAATTTCCGAAAGCGATGACGTAGCTTTCGACTTCGCTGCCGGAGATCACATCAGAGTGTACGAGGTTCACGCGGAAAGCGGTGATCAGCTGACCACCTCTGGCAACTCCAAGAAAAAGAATGAAGAGGAAAACCTCACTGAAGGAAGTCCGTCCGGCTCGTTGCCAGAAGCTAAACAGCAACTGCAAGTGAACCTTGAGCTTCTTAAAAAAGACTTCGAAGCCAGCAACTCCCGGACAATGTGGGAGTACGCGCTTTCAAAACCCGATTTGTTCCTCCCGGGAGGCGTGTTTTATCAGCAGTTCAAACATGACATAGGCTTGGTTCATGGAAGACACTGCAGCCTGCCTCTGATACCAGAGCATAATTTTTGTTACAACGAACATTTTGACCGCATTGAGGTGTGCCTCAAAAGTGACCACCATCAAATTTCCGGTGATAACACCGAACTGCATAAGGAACTTGGACAAACACATGTCATGAGACAGTTTGCGTTACGTACGACCGAAGCTCCACAGTCGCAACCCTCTGAACTGAACGAAACTGGCAGCATTGTCAACTCCATCCGTTGTCAGCCAGTAAAAGTAGCTCCTGGTTATCGTACTCTTGGGCAAGTACCTAATGATCTTACTGAAGAGGAGAAAAGCCGGCAGAGAAAAAGTTTGCTGAAAATGATTCAAAGCTTTGAATCTGGGAAACCTGACAGGCCGCAGGATTAAAAATTCGTTTCAAAAGTTGTGGAGTATAAATTTCCCTTTTTCAAAATAAAGTCGACTGATTTGTTTGTGTA
>JGI24159J19872_10004220_pt1 | contig 18256 bp, 10 predicted proteins | sample Ectturendosymbi4_FD_19872 | JGI IMG/M metagenome (IMG submission 19872) | reverse complement strand
TAGTCAACAGATTCCCCATCCCTGCTCTAGATTTTCTAGAATCTAGATCAAACGAAATTGTTGATGCTGCTTGTTGCAGATGCTAGAAACAAACAAACAATCCCTGAGACATCACTTATCCTCTGAAAAGAGTCGAGTTTCTGGGGTGAATACAGTTACTCGTCGCGTTGTTGTTATCGCTCTCCGTTGTGGTTATTGCTCTTTGGTACTCTACTCTCCTTTCGAACTGAAGATCCATGGCGCAGTTGTGACAAACTCTTCGGAGAGAAGACTACATCAGTGGGCCATGAAAAGTCAAAGGACTGCACCTTTCAAAATCAGGCGGCACACTCTAAGATAATACAATATATATACAGCATTGTTAACAAAAGCGAAAAAGTAATTAACCTTCTTCTTATTTGCTGTAAGCTTCCCCGGGCCGAATGACACCCCCTAGGGCAGGGCCGCAGTATGTTCGCCTCTGCCTTAGTGTCTTTCACGTTGTTTGTTCACGCAGCCTGCAGTGTAGGATAAGGATGAGGTTTATGGAAGCGTCCTAGCACTGAATTGACAAATGCTAAGTTTGACAAAAGGTGAAGCAAAACTGATGACCCATCTTTTGTTCATTGATGGTGCTTCCTCAGTTAACCTGGAGCGTAGGTGATGTCTTTCCTTCATGCAGATTTCACCTGTGGTAGGATGTATGCGATAACGGTAATCCCTTCAATGACTTAGTCTGCGAGATCCGCAAATTTTCTACAGGTAGGCCTACTAAAAAATTGCTGGTGAAATTGTCTTCTGCATTCTTGCATATGCTTCCTCCTTGATCAACCAGGTTGCTAAAGACCAGAACCGTCACCAGAAAGTCTTCAATAGGGGGCTTGACATTTGAAAATTTGATAAAGCTGCAATGATTTATAGTGTTTCATATTCCAATTTGAGGGGGTTTGGAGATTTTTGGGGGCTAAGCCCACCAAATCCCTCGTAGCGATGGGACTGCTAAAGAAGTTGGCTCCTTGGTTCACGACGTTGTTGGCGACTTGTGCCAACCATTCGACTTCTTCACCTATGCTGTAGAATGCGGCAGGCAAGGTGATGTATTCGAGTTCATCTGTTGCGTTGAAGAGTGAAATGTTTGGCACCGTGCCTGTGTGCGCTTGAAACAGTTTGATTTCTTTTTGTGAGTAGGTCTTGCTTTTGTGCGCATAAGAGTTGGGGGCGAAGCAGCATTTTCGACAAGGAGATGTCCGATAAACTATAGCCTGAAATTCGCCGGTTTCGTAGACGGTGTCCTGAAATTTGTCGGTTTTGATGACATTGGCTTCACTGGCGGAGCACGCTTCGGCTCGGCACTTGTTGGAAAGTTGGAAGAGCTCCTGTATATGGAACTCGCTTTATTAAGGAATGCGGCATACCAATGTCGTTCTGAAGTTCCTGTGTGTATTTGAGACGTTGGAGCAGTCCTGCTGCTATCTTAAAAAGTTTAATATTTTTTTTTGCTTCAAACGCTTCTCAGCTTGATTGTGATGTTGAAGCACATCACTATAGTAATATTGCTCAGTTCACATCAGCTGTTATCTGCTGTGGAAGTCGATGTTTTTAAATAGCTTCTGGTGTTCAGCTTTTGAAGCTGCTGCGTGAGCCAAGCCAGTGATATCTACTGTAGATTCATGTGCTGCAAGGAGTTCGCTGATTCGTGTTTACACGTTTGAACTTATGGCGTTATTCACTTCATTTTTGTGCCGATTCTCTTAACAGAAAAGATTTCTTGGCGTGTGTGCATTGGCAAAAGCTGTTGACAAAGTCGTGGAGAAAAGTAGAGCTAGAATTATTTTTCTCTCAAGATCCTTATCGAGTGCAAAGCAACACACGTTATTTTCGGGGGAGGACATAATTATTGTAACTTGTACCTAACAACTAAAAATGTTTTTGAAAATTTTGGAGGGGGGCAATTGCCCGGTTGACCCCCCTGGTTGTGGGCCTTCAATAGCTTAAAATATGGGCTTCGGGAAGATTTTTTCCAGGGAAGCCACTAGGGGATTTTTCCTACATTTTTCCAGGGGGGGCAAAAGTGGTGAAATTTGATTTTTCCCACTCGAAACTAAGAAAACAACCTTTTTTGGTAAACATTTGAAAATCCAGGGGGGGGGCAAGGTCCCCCCTGCCAACCCCCTTCCGACGCCCATAGCTCAAAACACACTCTCATCCACCCACACACACACACATGCACTTATACGCATGCGCAAAAACTTCGATTCGCGGTTGAAGGTATCCAAAATGACGTGAAGACGTCGCAAAACCAACTCGATTGGTTCGATTGTATTGTGCCATGCTTTGTATGACATTGTTAGAGGCCTTTGCCGGCCTGTTGTGTGTCGGACAACATCTGTACTACTGATAGTTTGGCCTAGGCCAGTAGTTTGCTCAATACACTCTGGTTTTCAGGTAGACTGAAAATTCATAATTTCGAACACCTGAATCATAATGTTTCAGTGTTTGAGGTAGAAAAACTTCAGGTGGTGTTTTTAGTAATTTCTGGTTACGATATGGTAATGAACGCTATAATGTGCTTCTTGCTTTTTCTTTATTGCGGTTGTTATTAGTGCTGAGGACAGGGACGTGCAGAGGGCGGGCGGACGGGGCGAGAGTCCCGGGCACCCAAGCCAGGGGGTACCAATGAGTGAAATTACAAAAATAAAACTGCGGTAACTAGATGCTTCTTCTTATTGTAAGGCTACTTACATGTGCTGCATGGATTTAATTTTTCGAAACTTGCTTTTCTGTAAACACTAGATTTATTTATTTCAAATGCTTGTATTTCTCACAATCCTCAATACTACACTAGAATTTGGTTGGGGGACATACAGTCATGCAGTTACCCGGGCATCACCATATCTCCGCAAGCCCTTGGCTGAGGATGAGGCAGTAGTATGCTCAAACCATACCAANGAGTTTTAATCCTTTTACTCTTTTTTGCCTGAAACAAAGCAGATTATAAAAAGTTTCATTGCGACTGAAAGTATTCCCTNCTTGTGATCAAAAGCTATCCAAAAACACTTGGATTATAACACTTTCACGTGATCAGAGACATACCAGAATAAGTAACGCTTTGCTTAAATTCGATTTTGTTTAGCAAAGCAGAGCTGATGAATTTGAGGTTAAATATAAAATACTATAGATTAATTTGCATACATGTTTTTTACAGAAATCATTTTTCAGGAAATATTTTCTCTCAGACTAACAAGTAATATTTAATCGAACCTGAAATCAGGCAAAGAGCAATTCTATCTTTATCTACAGCAGTAGATAGAACATAACGAAGTTGGAAAACTGAAGCATAATTTAGTTATTACAGTTTTTTTGAGGAAAATGTTAGGTACCCGGTATGGACCTATAGGGACCCTATTTTCTCTGATTCTAGGCGCCCGATGATAGTTTTCTCTGATTCTAGGGACCCGATTTTCAATTCCCGAATCGGGTCTCAAAAACACTTTAAAATCCCTGGTTATTATTTTCCAACAGTTCAGACGGTAATAATTTGTTCTTTTCTTCCTTGCACAGACGACGTAAGCGAAGAAGAGCTTCTGGCGGTTCGTCGCGAAGCCGCAAACAACATGAAAATGACTGGAAGTATGTGTCCCGTAATTTCTGAGGAGCGCAATGATCTAATAAAGAGGAGTTTGCAATTTAAAGCTGACGATATGCAAGAAAGTAAAGCGCAGTCTCCTCGGTAAGATATCTTGCGTAAGCCATTCCCGTTTAGAAGCTGCTTGCGGTTACTTGATGATTTCTTTTTTGAAGTTGGTGGTGCGCATCGGCTATTTCTGCTCAGGTTCGCGCGGATAAATAGACTCTTGATCGGAAATGATGAGCAAGTTTACTGCGATTTCTCACGTGTGCGGTTTGATTGAAATGGATTTGGCCCAAGTAACATTGCCCTCCAAACTGGTGCGGGCATCGCTAAATATAGCATACCAAAGCATGTTGCTTCCTCCAATCTGTGTCACGTTTACGGTACCAGAGCAATCGTGACCCTCTTTCCTATCTTATCAGCTCTAAACTGTCACGTGACTTACACCTTCGGTCTTACCAGTAAGTCTACAATTTTGGCGTGAAGCAAGGTCTTTCGAACCGAAAGCTTGACATTGAGGGAGACAAAAACGTTTGGGAGTCACTATCTTAAATCTAATGAAAGAACCGAGGTTGACCGATAACAGCTATAGGGTTTTAAAATCATTATTTTATAGTGAGATAAACAAGTTGCAGTGATCTAAAAACGGTAAAAAATAGCTTACTGACTAATATCCTGTTTGCATTGAAATGAAAAGGGCGCAAACGCCTAATAGGGCAGAGAAAATGCTCTTCGAGGTCATCCGGGTAAGGTACCAAGATTAAGGCTGATACTTCCTCGTTGTAATTCCAACGCAAACACCCAATTCTATTTCTGTAACCGACCTGGAACTCAGTCATCACCATAAGCGTACGGTATGGGGATGCAGGGGATGCGGTCACATCCCCAACGCTGGATAATTGGCCATTATTCGGGCAAAAATTTTCAACATTTTGGCAAATTACGAATATACAGCTACGTTCACATTTAAGTGAGGTAGTGTCTACTTTGCCATCAACGACAAAACCTCTGCTAAGATTATTTTGCCATTTTTTGCCTCTGATGGCAAAATAGACACTGCCTGGAATCATTTGATAATTCCAACAGCCTTCATCAAATTTGGGCGAGTTGAAAAGCTTCATTCAAATCTTGGGTAAAATTAGAAACATTTGGGTAAATGAGAAGCATTTGGGTATGGTCCAACAGCATCAATTAAATCTGTGCAAATGAGAAAAGCTTCATTCAAATGTGGGTGAAATTGAAAACATTTACATAGACTGAAAACATTTGGGTGAAGTCCATCAATTTACAACAGCTTCATTCAATTGTAAGCAACTTCAAACAGTCTTATTCAAACTTGGGCTGTATAGAATAGCTCCACTAAAAGTTGAGTGCATTTAGAAATGTCTGGGTGAACTATAAGAGCTTTATTCAAGTTTGGATGAAATTACAATCATTTGGGTAAAGTTTAACCTCAATCAAGTTCGAGAAAATTAGAGCACCTTCACTGAAATTTGGATGAAATTAGAAATATTTCAATAACCTGGAAAATTTTGGGTAAATTTCAACAGACTAAACCAACTTTGAGTAAATAGCAATAGTTCCATTCAAATTTGGGGCAAGTGGAACAGCTTCATTCAAGTTTGGGTAACTTCAAAGAGCTTCATTCAATTTTAAGCAACTTCAAAAAGCTTCATTCGAATTTGGGTAATATGCAAGTGGTTTATTGTAATTTGGATACAATTAGAAACACTGGGGTAAATTTCAAAACAGCCTCAATCAAGTTTGGGTAATTGAAACAGCTTTGTTCAAACTTGGGTACAACTGGAACCCTCTGGGTAGGCCTAAATTAAAAGAGGTTCATTCAGATTTGCATGTATTATGAACTTTTCGGTAAATTCCAAAATCCCAACTCAAATTTGGGCCAATTGAAACAACCTCATTCAAAATTGGGTAGAGTTAGAAATATTTAAAAATTAGGAACGTGTACTGGTAAACCACCATTCCAACTAGCCCTAATTTTTGTAAAAAAAAATGGTTGATGCTGTAAAGTGCAGGCACCTTGTTTGCTTACAATGGTACATTTAGTCTTAACACTGAGATTTGCTGTTTATAGCTAATTTGCAAAAAACAAGATCAAATTTTGGAAAAAAATTTTTGCATCCCCAAAAACATGCACTTCCGTACACCTATGGTCATTAACAGCATCACTTATTATAAGGTTTGGTTTACATGAGTTTGGAAATATCCATATTTGAAACACCAGAGCTTGATCCCTTCAAATGATATTGTTATAACTGAAAAGGGATACATACCGCATAGTTTCGGAATACTGTTCTTCTGACAAATCGTTACATCCTGTCTTACTAATTACTTTACCCCTTTGAAGATTACTGATGTTGAAAATGCACGTCCCTATGGAATATACTCAAACCTGCATGTAAATGGACAGCTTCTCAATAATTGCAAAATATTGAAGGAACTAAACGTTCTCATCCAGTTTCATTCTGATCAATGTATTGCTAAAAATCTGACAAAATTGTTTCGGAAGAACAATCCTGTTTTTCTAAATATTAGTCTGCGAGTTAAAGACAGCCAAATATGACTACAAATTTCTGGACGATTTCAATCGTAGCGACTCCAGGCTGTTTCAACGAGGTGAGGTAAAGGTTGGGAAAAAGGGGGTGCGAGAAGTGAGAACCTGAAAAGGGATTGAGAATCACCATTTTTCTGCAGTTTGTGCTGGGCTGCAGCAGGTTTTTGAGTACATGAAACGGTCCTCGATGATGGTAATATGCTGTGCTTTTCCTGTGCATCGCACAAAGTTGGATCACATAAAACAATACACAGCAAACGTGATGTAATATCAGACAAACCTGAAGAAGCTAATGTTCTGTCGACCGGTCGTCTCAGTGTGCAAAAAACCTTGGGACATTTTTACAAACAATGGCCAACAATAGCCCTGAATTGGCCTTTCACGTGCAAATGAGTACTTGTGCTCAAGCACATACCACGAAATTTCATGTATGAGCTTGTCATTGCAAAGCATGTGAATCTGCGTAATCACAGTCTATCCCGTTTAGGTCTCACATACACAGAATTTTTCGTTTTTTGATGCAGGTCGCTGCGATGCTAAGTGACTTAAACTAACCGTTGCATGCATCAAGTCAAGCTTCTGTAAAGAGAAGCTCGCTATTGGCTACGAGGCTGCGCTTCATGACCACATCTGATAAATAAGCAGCCATTAACGATTTTAATCGAAGCGACTTCTCCGGTTGCTTCGAGCGCGGCAAATCACTGTACAAAGCTGAAATACAAGTGAAAAAGCAGCAGTTTCCAGTTTGAGCCATCCGGTGGTGCTGTGGTGGAGACCATAATCCAGTGGTGAAGGAGGCGGGGGTGCAGGGGGTGCATCCTCAAAAGTTTTGATCTGGTGAAAATCCGAGCAAAATCCCTGAAAACCTTTGCAAAATTCCTGAAAATCTGGGCAAACTCACTGAAAATATGAGCAAAAATGGGACCCAACACCCTTTGATTTGAAAAAATTGGTGCCCAACGTGGTTTGACTTAAAAAAATTAGCACCCAAAATCACATGAAGACCTTTTTTGTGACGTCATCCAAAATACGGTCTTCTTTAGAAAAATATTTGCACAAAAAGTTTTTGGGCCAAGTTTGGGGAAATTTGGGCAAAAATCCTTCGCATCCCCAAAAATTTGCCTGCTACTACACCTATGCCATAATCCTTGACCCATGAGGCTTGCTGTCCAGCCCTCTCCCACGATTCTAATAAAGAAAAAAAACAAAACCTCAAAGCAAACTATTTACACTCCGAAATAGCTTATGTGCTGCAAGACTTTGCAGAACACCACAAAAATCCATAAAACGAACTTCTCTGTTTTGTGGGAAGTTTTATTGCGACAGCCATTCAAAGGATTTTCATTGCTGATTATATTTACGCTGGATTATGTTAATTGATGAAAACGAAACAAACGATTCTGTTTTCGTGGATTTCAGGAGCGGTTCGGGTCGAGCAGTGACATTGAACAGTCTGCAGATGAAAACAGGAGCAACAATATCAACAGTCGACATAAGACCGTCTTTACCAAAGTAAGCTGATGATCGACGGTGCTGGGCATTTTTTCCAAAGTTTTGCGTTTTAATTTAAAAACGCACGCCCGTTGGGCTATGCAAAGTTTTTGCGCTGCGGTGCCTTAACCATCCTCGATATGTCAGTACACAGAAAAGCTTTTCGTTTGTGCCCAATCAAAAGGGGGGAAACTTTAAAAAGAGTCACATCCGTTTTGTTGCAAATATCAGGGCTTCGTTTTTATGATTAATTTCAGCCTTAACTTTTCTGCTGAAAACTATTTTGCATCAACGGCTATCTTTGGAATAGTAGAGATTTCCTTGACAAAACTTTACCGTCATTGGAGCGTTTTCTGTTTTTTTTATCTTTGTTGGGTTCATGTCGCAGCGAAGATACATAGTCTATTACAACTTTTGACAGCCAAACCGTGCTTGAAAATTTTGAATAATGGTAAGCTTATTTAACAAAATCAGATAAAAAATGCATGAAAGTCTCGTTTAAAAAGTCTGATAAGATTAGGAAAACTCTTTTGCGCGGGTTATTTACAAAAATTGTAATATAGTGGGAGTATTTGAGTTTTCGTGGGGTTTTAATTCTGTAAGAGAACAAGCGGTGTTGTGCTTTGTTTCAAAAAAACTTTGTCATTCATTTGATTTACCCAATATTCAGACAGTACGGTCACGACGTTTGCGGTCTTATCACTGTAGTACAGAGTTCAAGCCTGCGCAATGGCCACTACTCTCGATCTTCAGATCGTCTCTCACTCCAGTGAATCAATAGCTAAAGCGTAGTTTCAGAGCTCCCAGTGGTTGGTCGTCACATCTGAAAAAGTACGGGCTTTCGCTTTTGGCGTGTTCCGTTTCTGCACCATATGTTCATTTTCTTTGCATAATACGATTAATATCACACAACAAGTTTGATTTCATGCAGGGGGGATCCAGGAGGGGGCGATTGGGGCGATCGCCCTCCCTACAACCGACGAAAATAACTTAATTTCACCATGTTTTTGAACAATTCAGAAACAGCATTCGCGAAAGGCCATTTTGCCTACACTGTTTTGTCACAGTAGTGTTGTGAAATATACTCCAACTCTCTTACAGTAGTGAACCCGTAATGAGACGTGGCTACCAAAGACTACTAAAATCGAACTCCTAACCTTACTGCCTCGATTCTCCCCTGATTTCATATAGAATGTTTTAAACATGCATACTACTGTAGACATACTGTTTAGAAATAGAAAATGTTTTCAATATGTTTATACTGTTTTACATATTGTGAAAATTCTGATGCATTTGGTTTGCAAAAAGCGAAACTGCTGTAATTTAGCGAGTAAAAAACATCTTTCCATATTCCTTTATATGTGAGCTTTCTACAACATTTAGCGTGTGAGTAAAGCATCTCAAAAACTTTCTTTCTGTCATAAAGAGTTTTTAGACTGTAACTGAACACATTGACTTGCTGTTGCTCCGGCAAACAAATGAAGCATTTCCAGTCGTGGCTTTCAATGCCAAAGCTCCGCAGTCTGTTCCGCTCCCTCTATCATGAAGTCCTGGTTGTTAAAACATATGTAACGCCTCAAAGCGGGTTTTCATCAGACGTATCTTAACAGATCATCGATGCCTGTTAGTTCGTTGAATCTGTCCGAACTGGATGAGGATTACAATGTGATTAACGGGCCGAATCCTCCCAGTCCTGCATCGCAGGTAAAGAATTTGTTTAAAAAATTTTTGGTAGTTCTGTGAAATTTTTGTCTTGGTTAAGTAATGGATGGAAAGAAAGTTTTCAAAGCAAAAATCAAATCAAAATTAAATAGGTTGAATAAATGCCACTATGCCGCTTTGACATCCGTTGCCTTCGTCTGAAGAGAGCTAAAGTTGTTTGGCTATTTGGCGAAGTATATCAACAATTACTGATTTGTACCAATAAAAAAGTTTTTCGGCAGATAAACTCCTTGTCAGTGACGCAAGAACGGTAACGAGAGCATTTTCTTCTCAGAACCGAGGCGAGGAAATATCTTACGTCCCACACCGCGCGTCGGGAGGAACCGTGCTGAAAGCTCCGAAGCCTTCACCTGCGAGTGCCGTGCCCAGTCAGCGAGAAACCCAGGCAGTTAGCGAAAGCGAATGTACACCAACCTCAAACGACAGCACTGCGCACGAGAAAGCGTTCAGTGTACACTCGCGAGCTGGAAGATCGACATCCACTTCAAGAAGACCTACTGCATCTTCACGGAACTCTATGGTTCACCTTCATACTGGTAAGAATAAAGGGAAGCACGAGGTCGTATTCGGCTCATAAGGTTTTGCAAAATTTATCTTTTGTTTGGTAGTATGTTCAGTAGTGCAATGGTAGTAGAATGCTTTCACCAACTTTTTTGAAGAAAGAACTCTATTTACCATCTTTGGGAATCCAAGAAAACTGTGAATATCGAATTAAATTTATGGTAGATTTTCCTTTTCACTTCATAAGCTGGTCTGATTGAACCATACACTTCGTGATTAAAATCGTACCATCTCTAAAGAACATTTTAACTTCAACTCCTATTTCACGGCTTACCATTTCAGAGCAGGGGTCTGCTTTCCGTCTGCAGAATTTCTGCTTTTTAAAAAAGGCAAAAAGGTGACTTTTTCCGAAATTTTTCATTACTGTGAATGGTTGGTATTGCTCGTGATTGCATTTTTTCAGATTTTACTGCCCTTCTTTCCATTAAATCGTGTCGTTTATCATCATTTACGAACAGCAGCTGTACATTTCTTGCAGCAACATTTGTTTTCAAGACATTTACACCGGTCTAACAACAGATAGTGCAAATTTGTTGTGTGGATTGAATAAGATTGCTTTGCTCTTTGTTAGCAAGTCATTACCCTATGTTTTATCCCAACGTTTCTTAAATATTTGCGGGTCACCGACCACTAGTACATTCTAATAAAGGTCACGGGCCCCTCAAGTAAAAAGCGTTGCAACGAATATTCGAAATTAGGTTTCATTCATTGTAGTAGTAATCGAAATGTCTGCAAAACTTGTTAACCATTTGCACCACATTCACAAGCCCCTTACATCAAATTCACGAAACCCTTAGGGCAGGGATGAGGAACGTATTTACGTGGCCGCATGAATTGGGCGCGGGCCGCAAGAATTGGGCACGATCGCTGGCGGGCTGCAAAATAAATTTATTTTATCTTAAATATCTACCTTTATCTAAATATGACGAAGAGTGACTTAATGTAATATCTAAGTACCTGCTTATCATGGAGTTTCGTTTTGAGGCGATGTTGTACTCTAATTTGGGCAATGAAAATACTAATGCGCGCCATACCAAATGGTCACACGGGCCGCAGATTCCCCACCCCTGCCTTATGGGGTTCATGGACCCAGGTTAAGAACCCCGGTTTTAGCCATTCACTGTTGGATATCTCCCTCTTTTAACGAAAGGCTGTTTCCAATGAAATCTTGCGGACAGTTGGCTTGTTTGCATTAATTATTTTACCTTTAGGTGGCAAGTACGCAACCCCAAGTGCGAGAATATACTATGTTTGACCAAACCTTTGACACATTGTTTTCAGGGGAGTTTCCTCGACACCCAGGCGTCAACAAAGGCTTCCACTCTTCACCTTTGACCGGTCGGTCGTCGGGAGGAAAACCCGTTAACCGCTACAATAGCACTTCAAGCAAAAGCTCACGAGGCGCCATTCACGGGCACCATATTATTGAAAGTGCTGAAGCGCTCGGCGACGGTGCACATGCCAAACCAGGTTACATACAAATATCCCGCTCCTTGAATGTTCCGACCCAAAGACCGTCTTCTGCAAAAATTGGCAGGGGGAACAAGGTTTACGATAGCTACATGAGGGAATTGTCGTCGCGAAATGAGCTGAGAGGAGTAAATCCTCTCACTCTATCAGAAACTACAAGGAGTGTTGTGGTCAAAAGTCTTGGCGGAAATTCTGGAAAATCTGCCCCAGACCAATTTATCAGCAGCAAGGAGAACCGAAGCGCTCCAGGAGTTCCTTCATTTCGAGCAAAATCAAGCCCCCAAAGTATTGGCATGCGCAACGCCAACCGACGCACGGCCGACTACCACGCTGCAGCCGACTACCCCATTCGTGCAGGGCACCCATCCCGCTCGTCAGGCGGTCGCTTTACAAGCTTTGGCTTACAAGGCGACCCTGTTCGTTTGAATTTGGATAAAAATATTAATGTCATTTATCGCGATCTTGGAATTCTCAGCAAATCTGGACACAATTTAGCGTCACCTCAATCGAAAATTTTAACCTACCAAGAGGCACAGACTGCCGGAGTAGGCGACAAACAGTCGTTACGTTCATCGAGTCGTCGAAGCGACGGTCGCCGCTCCAAGGTCCATTCTGCAAAATCCGGAGGGTCACTGGAAGAAGCCGGTTCATTACATTCGACGGTTGTGACCATTCCCACCGCCAACGGGTCAAATGAATTGCACGATGAAGCTCCTAAGCAAAGTTTTGGTCGGTCAAACACTGGCAACGTTAAAGCTACGGATGCAAATGCACAATCGAGTGGAAGTATACGCGCAAAATCAGCAAGTCATGCGCAGCGACAGCGAAATGAACAGGACGGGACGGACGGCAGCAACAGCAGAATTTCTGCTCCATCGCGTCCTTACTCGTCAAAATCCAGAGAAATGGATGAGCGCGAAAATGAAGTAGTGGATTTCGGCACTCAGTACAATACTGCTGAACTGCAAGAATTTGAATCAGGCAAGAATTCTGATGTAATCGCCTCTGGTTTTGTCATACTATATCGTCTTCCACGAAATAATCACTTTCATCAGCAAAAAATTAGCTTACAATTGCGTCCATTCGGCACATGCTGCAGTAATGACAAATTAGGGTAAAAGTATAGTCTTTATTGTTAATAAATTCATACATGTTTATTCCGTGTTGAAGAACAACTGTCTCGAATTGATATGGCCTTATTCGCACATGAAGAAAATTCCAGTAAGACTTACTTTTGTTAGCTCATCTAAGAATACATTGGGACTTTATAACTGTAAAGTGATTTGATGTATACGAGCGTTGGAATAGCTTACCTTAATCCGTGATGAGCGTTTAATAATTGTATAAAATTTTGACGAAAACTGTTTTATAGCTCTGAACGAATCTGGCAAGACTGTGTGGGCGTATATAATTTATATAATTTCCAATAAGATGTATTTCAAAGTTTCCCCCGAACTTCTTTAACTTCGTCTGATGTGGAAAATTTTGTCGATCAATGTGCTTCACAATGAAATGTTAGATCCTTCGAGCGTCGTTTAGAGACTCGATGTCTTTCACCTCATTTTCCATCTGTACGTAGATTACGAGCTTAGGGTGTTGAGGTCACGAGGAAAATGAACTGTTTTAAAATCGACTCTTACCGGCTTCGGGTGAACAAGCCAGTATTTGATCACTTTATAATTTAAGTGCAAAATAATCGATTTTGCTAAAGAGGATCAATAGTTATCTTATATTCAAATGCAATCTATTTATTCAAATGTTATTTCTAATAACATTTGAAATAAGTTGCAAGAATTTCATAATATTTGAAAAAAAATTTTTATTTTTTATTTCTTCTAATAGACAATTTATTCGTAAAACACGGGTGATACGCCCCATAGCGGATTCTGCCAAATTTGTCGACCTCAGGCGAGCTGGTTTGTGTAGGTTTCAACTTGAGTTTAGTTGCAGCGAATCGATGGATGAAACCTTTATAGATAAAGAGTTAATTGCAGCTCACAATAATGTTATATTTACGATGTTCGTCCATTTTAGGAATTCCGATTTCAGAAGTCACTACAAGTGCCTTGTAACTCCATTTCATCAGTAGATCACTAGTTCTGTTTGTGTTGGAAAGCCCCTCAAAAAAGAGGGTAAGACAATCTATATTGTTCTACAGTATAACAGCCATTGCTACGTGTTTTTAGATTTCAAACCAGCTGAGCTTAAAGATGAAGAAACGTGGTCATCGGCAAATGCTTGCGAAACACCTGTCGAAAAACGGTCTTCAGATGGTATCCCCGGTAACGACAGAGAACCTGCTGCTGTTCATGAACTAGAAAAATACCGCGACAACTGCAGGTCTCAGGAAGCTGATCAGAGTCAAAATGGTCAGCCGGAAGTACTAAAGAATCATCTTCAAGTAGACCGTGCTGAATGTCCACAAGAACATGTTGCATCTGATCATGTTAAGATATCAAACGCAATAAATCTTGAACAGAACAAAAGTAACGAGACCGGAGAAAGTTTTATTCCACAAAATGCAACGTCAGTCACTGCAGCATCGCCAGGAGAGAACGAAATGACGTTGAGCAAACCCCCTTCCGCAGGCACCAACATGCTGCAAGACACCTCTTCAGATGACCACACCAAACAGGCGGAACTCAAGTCGTCGGAAATTGCTGATGATTCTCGTTTGGAGGAGAATGCTTCCATGTTTTTCCTTCAGAAAAGTGAGGAACACGGTGCAGAGGAGAATCCTGCACTTCCACTTTCTCGCCGTCGTGAAAGTCGCAATATGTCGGCGATGAGTGAGTTAGGTAACGATGAAAGAACGAACACTGACGATGTAAGTGATGACGACAAAGATGCTGATGAAAACGTATCAAATGTGTTAGGTGTTACAAAAGTAACGGTAAACATACAACCGATTGCAAAATCTTAAGGCAGGATGCCAGCAGCACCATACTGTGTTCGTAAGTCAAACTACTTCAACTTTTCCTTCTGGAACTTTTCGACAAGCAATTTTCATTCAACCGCACTTGATATCAACTCAGCATTTCGCTTCCAGCGCGAGGTATCCAGATGTATTTTTACCAGTTTGATGCAACCTGTATACCTCCAGAGCTATGCCTGCGAAACGTTTGAGTGCAAAACGTTTTTTTTTGTCGAGCACTGTGACTTTTTACGAGATTATTTTGTGACGATTGTCATGGCGCCCGTAGAACGAGCAATGTTTCAAAACAAACTCGGGGCCCTTCTTTCCGAAGAGTAGATTTCCAAGTCTACGTTTGGAATCTCGCCAAATAAAGCATTTATATATGCGTATATTTACAAGGAAAACTGTCAATGCCCAACAGGAAGCTTCTGCATGAACGATAACGAAGCGCCGAGATCTTACCGGATCTTGCAGCATGTTCCCATTTATCTTAGAGAATTCAGGCCCGCAACCAGGGGGGCAACCGGGCAATTGCCCACCCTCCAAAATTTTCAAAAACATGTTTGGTTGTTAGGTACAACGACAAGCAAGTTATAATCATTTTCCCCCTTCCTGAAAATAGTACAACAATTACAATATTTCTCCCCTCCGAAAATACCAGCTGTTTGAGGCCCTGTTATAGGTCGATAGGTCGTCCACGTATCCACGAGGCGATCTAACAGGTTTGTAGTTATTTACTGTATAATTAGAATTTGTGACCATTTGCCAGGCTTGTCTATGGGACACTTACTGTCCCATCCCATGGCAGCTTGTGATTGCCCCATCTCATAGGATTTCGACGAAACCAGTAATACGAAGGACATTGTATCATATGCGGTGTCCGTTCAAACCAGACCAGTTCGTACAACCAGCTCAAGTTTAGCACCATCCCCACCAAAACTTTTTCCGCGACTTCAGGCATCAGAAGGGCACCATTTTCATGAGTCTGGCAGCCAGTAGGGTTCTAGGGACAAACAATTTTAACACGCCAATAGGAATAGGTATAGGTGTAGGAGCAAACAAATTTTTGGGCATGCAAAGGACTTTTGCCCGAATTTTCCCAAACTTGCCCGAAAAGTTGTTCTGCGACTATTCCCAACAAATTTTATCCCACAAAGATCATGAAGACCTTTTTTGGTATAACCTAGAAAAGGTCTTCGTTTGTTTTTCTGCAAATATTGGACACCATGTTTTCGCCCGGATTTTTAGGGATTTTGCCTAGATATTTAGGCAATTTTTCCCAGATTTTCAGGGATTTTGCCTGGATTTTCGACAAATTAAAACTTTTGGGCGTACGCTCCCCACCTCCTACACCACTCCTAAGAGGTCTGATAGATACACAGTGGGATGCCCTCACTTGCAAATGACATGCTTATTTGGACCACACCCATCGTGAAAGTTACGATAACATCTGCGAACAGTGTCTTTATCGCACGGCAGGAGAGGCAGCGCATTGAGCAAAACCAGAAAATACTGGCTTTATCGTTTACATATTAAAGCGTGTTGGACACTCACTTGCTTCAGCACGGATCTAATCACATGTGTTGTAAACTGGCTGAACAGTTTTTAAGTGAAAGTTTATAGATGATCACAAAAATTAGCCAATGCGAAAAATATGATTCATTATTTGTTTTTAATAAATCACCGCTGCCGCTCGTAACGTTGTTCCACACAAGGGCGTAACGAGGTTGGATAGCGCCCGGGGCAAGAAGCAAGTTTGGCGCCCCCATGTTTAAACCTGAGCTCTTTCGGAAGCAAATGTACTGTACTAAAGAATGNACTTGTGAATTTGTTCGAACTTTTGGCGCCCGGGGAATTGTTCCCCTTTGGCCCCCCGCGTAACGCCACTGGCCCCACACTGGTGGACAGCACTGAATCTTTGTCTTTACTGAATGTTTGTGTCTTCCATATGAATGAGCGGCGAGCGTGCATCACATAGGAAATTCCACAAGGAATGGGAAGCAGGTTTGCACTCCAAAAATTGCCAAATGTTTTTAGAAAGTTAAAAAGCGCAGCAGGAAAGACGCTTCATATTTTAACGTCATTTGCACAATCCGGTGAGAAAATAGTAAGACAGCCCAGGCATTCCCGATATGTAAGCTTGATCTTTACACATGTTAGGCAGTTGCAGACAGGCATGTAGCCATAGCCAGTGAGGGGCATTTTCACCCCAACTCAAAACACTTGTTTCAAAAATTTTTTAGGTTAATCAAGCCTTTTATGTATAAGCCAAAAAATACTCAGTGCAAATCAACGAAACTGCTTGAGGAACCTATCCTATACTTGATGTTTCAGTCGAACCTGAAGCATTATGGTTTTCCAATTAATTGGTCATGATTAATCAAACGTTGTGCATAGTGTATGTGTTAGTTAGGGAATTCATAGAATGGCTGACCTTTACCTGTGGTTCAAGCTCCATGTGGAAGTTGGTAATTATGGAATATAAACTTGTACTCTGTCTAACCGCTTGTAATCACTAACCGCAAGTAAAAACAAGGAGTACGCTTTTCACAGCTGTTTCTGCCGCACCAGTGTGCTGTATCGCACCTAATGGTGATGCAAGCTTCATTGCAAGAACATCGCAAAAATTCCTCTCTGATATACCCGGCGTGCTGTAAATATAACTTATCTTTGTTTGCCGTGTCAGCCGCAGCCTACACTACATAAAACAAGCTCCAATTTACTTTATAGCAAATATTTTTGTTTCTGGAAATTAGGTGGGGTTATGTTTTGACGGTGGGATTGGGTTAGGATATTCACAGAGGTTGTTGAGGATTGAAGTTAGGAAAGGCTAAATGTGAAAAAATGTAAATGAGAGTTAGCTTTATTTTGGTGATTTGAGGATGAGAGTTGCCCTATTTTGGTAATACGCAGGGACCGAGTTTATGGGGGGACATGTCCCCCACAACTTTTGAACAGGGAGGGACATAATATCTTTTGTCCCCCAACCTTTTGTGATAAAAAGTAATGTAGTTGTGCAAATTTCATGTTACTTTGCTATTGGAAACTATTCCCCAGCATAAAACCAGGGAATAAATGAGAAAAATGAACATTATCACTGGATAATCTGCAGACACAGTATACAGATTTCCTACGTAAACTGAACTGTCATGATTGTTGAAAATTGTGTTGGTTAATTTGAATTACCAAATTGATGTGCACATGAACTTCGCTCAATCACGAATTTCTGCGCTGGTCTGTAGCCCGCAATCTGAATACGGTTACCACAAGGCGCGTAGCCAGGGCAATGCCACCCTAATTCCAAAGTTTCCAGGTTAATAATATATTTCAAGTATAAGCCAAAGACATACTTCAGGGAAAATCAACGAAATTGCCTGAAGGAACCTATCCTACTTGAGCTTTTAGTCGAATAGAAGCTTGTATCTGACCTTTTGTAATCATCAATGACCGCAGGTAAAAACAATAGGAGTAACGCTTTTCGCAGCTGTTTTTGGCGCACCAGCTTGCTGCATCCCACCTAATGGTTATATAAGCTTCATTTCAAGACCATCGCAAATTCCTCTTTGATAACCGTGGGTGCTACAAATACAACCTATCCTTGTTTCCAGTGCCAGCGTAGCCTTAAATCAATATCGTAGATTTTTGTTTTTGCACAGTTTTAAAACTACATACGTGAATATGGCGTTTTTTTATATGGCGTAACTACATAACGTGAATATGGCGATATATGGCGTAACTACATACGTGAATATGGCGATAAATTTTATGTCTTGAAGCTCAAACTTTGTCTAAGAAGCGATTCAGTTTCAAAGTCTTCTTCATTGCGCCATAGTCACTGTTTAGCAACAATAGCATTCCTTCTAGATATTTATTTGTGATGACATGTATTGTGACGGTTCAATCACAATTA
>JGI24159J19872_10004219_pt1 | contig 18257 bp, 10 predicted proteins | sample Ectturendosymbi4_FD_19872 | JGI IMG/M metagenome (IMG submission 19872) | reverse complement strand
TCCCAGGAGAAGCAAAGCACCTCGCCATCCATAAGAGTCGATGAGGAACTGGACAACTGGAGCCAGAATCAAGGTTCCAATGGCTGATCCAGCCTGTGACAGACCAAGGGCCAGTTGACGTCGCAGGGCAAAGTACCTTACAACCACCAGGTAGAATACAGTTCCTAAAATTCCAGTAGAAGTTCCTTCAAAAAAAGTACAGCGGGTTTTTAGCCACTGAAGCTTTGAAATTCACGCAATTCTACTTCGCAACAAAGTTTGATAAACGCGTAATATTTGGCTGAAAAAATTGCAAGTTTAAAGCGAGATCTGAAACTTCAATCATACGTAATACGGTGTGCTTACAAAACCCGCTTCGTAGACTTGTAGAAACAAGGGCGTTATTTTGTAGAGCTCCTTCTTACGATCCAAGATTAATAAACAGTACAAGTTTCTGAAAGAAAAATTTATTAAAGTGGTAAAGATGTGGCAAATTTCTGAGAAGGAAAGTATTGAAAATATCGATTGATTTTACCCTCGTCAAGCTCATTTTGCAAGCTAGGTTTCCAAGTCACCACATGGATAATTCAAATTTATGAGAGGGGCAGATGCGGAAGACTTTTCATTATAAAATCAAGATGGAAATTCTGCTGCACCGCGTCACAAATGAAAGCTTCACATTCGAACCCTGGGGTTGTTGACTTTAACAGCAGATTAGAAGGACGTATCTTACAGGTACTTGAAGTCGATTTGCTGAACTGTAAAGACCTCGGCAAACCAGAAATCATCACCTGGAATAGCTCCAGCCAGAATAAACAGAGTTATGGGATTCGAGGACAGGGCGGCGAAGGAAAGTGCCAGGGAGTTGATTGTTGACACAGCCATGCATGTTCTTCGATCACCGAATCGTTGAATCAATGGAGGAGTGAGGAGAACTGAGCACAAAATATTAATACGACTTCAGCGGAAGGCTTCAAATGACGTTGTATGACTTCCGGCACTCTCAGGATGCTTCGGTATTCTAAAGGTTTGGTTCACGTCATCGTCATCGTCACGATAACAGTTCACGTTTTAAATTACTAGACGTGGTACAGAAGGAAAAATAAAGATTTTATGTGTTTTGTTTTTTTCTGTGAAGGAAGAAGAAACTTATGAAAGGTATGCTGTTGCTCAAATAAAAAACATAAATGTTTGTTTTCTTCACAATACTTTTAACAAAATAGTTTGCTTGATTATACTTCGCTGAATATTACATTTCTATACTTTCAAAAAGGCATGCAAATTCAGGACGAACCAATCGTGTCTTTTTAGTTGCAGTTACGTCTATACTTAAATCAAGAGTGTACTGGAAGGACTGAACTTTGAAATGTATTCTAAATTGTTTATTTTCGTATTACGAAAGCTTAAAACGTTATATGCTGATGCAAACGAATTTTACTTTATGAGGTTCAAGGTTTTGATAACTGTTTTTGACCAAGGTGCGTCAACAGAAATTTGGCTTGCTTGGCTTGTTATTGCATTCTTTGAAGCTTCTGACATGCGTAAAGACATTTGAGGTTGTGGCAATGCTGGTGGTTCGACAGGAGTTACACGTATCCATCAAATCCAAACAAACCTTTATAAGTTTATCTTTGCATTCACCACAAAATTGTTGCAAACGATATTTTTTTTCCGTCGTGTGAATTGATGTTATATCGTTTAAGCCAAAAATCCCAATAAAATTACTCGCGCAGATGACACACTCAAAACCTAATACTTCCCGATTGAAAAATATGCCCACACAGGGATATTTTTGACATAGTGGCTTTATATGATTCCTTTTTCTTTGCATTATCACAGTAACATTCCTCACGGTTTTATCAATATACATCAAGATTTTGGGATTCCTTTGTGATTAACATTTCTGTGCATTTCATAAATATTTGATAAGCCAAAGCCCAAAATTCAGACTCAATGACTTATAGGCTTTTCATCAAATACTGTATTAGCTTATCCTGAGCATAAACAAATATTTTGAAAGCTTTGGGTAAATTTTTGAAAAAAATTTGCGTTGGTTTTTGACCAGTTTATTGCATCCATAACGTTTCTGGGTTTGGAAAACAAAAAGAGTTTGCAGAACCAAGGTACAGTAGTAAGTTCGAGAATGCCGTACAGACGGGCTTAATATCGCAGAACTAGAGTTTGTAAAAAATCAGCATTGGGGCTTTTGGCCTGAAATCGACTTTAACATTTACACGACACAAATAAAGATCAGTTCAGACTTAAAATGTTTGTCACGTGAATTGGCAGTTGGCACAAAAAGACGTGCAAAAACGTTTCCGTGAAGCAAAAACGCACACACAAACACATCGCGCTAATATAAATCAACATGAACAAAAGTGATTTTATTCAACTTCTCAAAACTTAAAATATTGCAATTCACAAAACGTTTGGAAAATCACGAAAGTATTAACGATCATCTTTTATATTATGCTTGTCTAGTCTTAAACAATTGAAAAACATTATTGAAGTTCAGAGCTAATGAAGGTCAACACGTCAATTGCCCATGATTTTACAACTCTACTACAATTGTTTTCACTTTTTTTACTGCTATTCTATACAATTTTACTGCTATTATTCTCTGGGCATAGAAGAGTGAATTAGCTTATCAAAATAAATTCCCTTTGTCTGTTTTGTCATCGCTCTTCCTTAAAAGAACTAGGAAATATGGGTTTTTGTTTGAAATAAAAACACTACTTACACCCAAACGCTCTTCCAACTTCAAATGCACCTGACAGCCATGAGACTGGACCAAGACCGATTTGAAATTCCTGCACGAGTGGTAAGTAGAAGAGGGAGTAAGTTACGGAAACTCCGTAAGTCAAACCGGAAGAAACGAAAACCGCTGCTACCACCACCCAACCCCAACCACCATCGGGGGGGGCAGTGGCCGCCACCTTTTGTTTATTTTTGTAAGACATCCGAGGAATAACCTTCAAAAGTTGACAATCCGCCGGTGCGTGGCAATTGAACAGTTTCCGCCAGTCGCTTGTATTAATTAATCAAGAGACTTCAGATCCTGAAGATTGATTATGAAAAAGAAATGAAGCTACGTTTTCAAGCTGAGTTTAATCAAAGGTGGCCAGAGAACGTTTTTGTTCTTATCACAAGACCAGGGTTTCTCAATCGCCTGCAAAGAGACCAATAGTCGTTTCTTAGGGGACACTAGCATACCTCCACTCACGGCCTTGTTTCTTTTACGTTTTTTAAATATACGCTTTTATTGGTGGAGTAGGGGACCATGGGTGTTTAGTGTCTCTGAAAGGGGCCACGCATAGGTGTAGGAGCAGGCAAATGTTTGGGGGTGCAAAGGATGTTTGCCCGAATTTCCACAAATTGCCCAAAAATGTTTGGGAACTTTTTGGGCGAATATTTTCTCATGAAAACCGTTTTTGGAATGACCTCCAGAAAAAAGGTTTTCATGTGATTTTGGGGGCCATTTTTTCAAAGTAAAGCACGTTGTGCGCCAGTTTTGCTCGTTATCTTTTAGAGATTTTGCGATGGTTTTCAGTTTTTTCCAGATTTTCGTGGATTTTGCTCGGATTTTTCGGGATTTAGCTCAGATTTTCACNAGATCCAAACTTTTGAGGATGCGCTTCNACTCCCTGCACCCCCGCTTCCTACACCACTGAGGCCACAAACCATGAGAGGTTGAGTAACACTGCACTAACTATGCGTGTTTGCAACTTCATAATTACATTGGCATGCAATCGACAAGAAACATAGTGTTTAACAGTAAAGCACTGAGAAAAAATGCATTTCAACGTTTTTAATGCGCAATAAAGTCATTTCACTTGACTCTGAATGTATAAATAAAGACGGATTTTGTCCAAGAATCAAATTGCTTGGAATTTACAAAATATCGTAGAAGAATAATTAGCAACAATCAGCGATTTTCTGTAATTTTGTGTTTTGTCTGTCACTTTTGGCCCAGAATGAAGTACCGATTTTTGCAAGACCGCAAGTGACGTTGAAGGCTTATCGCCGAACACGAAGCGATGAAGGTCATTCTACAAAATGACGCAGCTCAGATTTTCGTTTTCAGCTCAGTTGTCGCTCCATCGCAAAAGCACGGCATTAGCAACAACACAAAGCTGAAGTTTGTGTCTTCACTTCGACTGCAATTCTGATATGATCTGTAATCTATCAGTCTTTCCATCATAGCTTAACATGTATGCTGTAACCATAACGGTTGTTGAGTAGCATTGTGTCCTTGCAACAAGCTGACATTGACTTTTGCTCCACCTGGTGCGATTGGAACTGTAACTGAAGTGACGTCTCCGATAAATAAAATGTAGTTTTTCTGCTTGATCTTGAGTTATCTACCTGCTGTTCCCAGCTTTTGTCCGACCAACAAAGACATAGTATTTACGAGTCGACATTTGGATCCTTGTATTCCTTGAATTAGGTTCAAGTGCAATTCTGACTCAACACCATTTCTATCAACTCCTGCCGTGATGGTCAAGAAGGATAACAAACAACAACGGAAAGTTTTTCTTCCCCCCAAAAAAACACAGGCAGCCAGAACAGTGGCAAACACTGAAGTTAACCACCGCGGCTCCGAAAGCTTGTTGACGCTCTGTGCACGACGCCATGTCAGTTATGTAACGCTGCAACCGAGCATTAGCACCGTGGTTTGTTCACTAACAGCGTTATTATTTTTAGTTATTGAAGGACTCAGAGAGGAAATGGCGATCAGAAATTGCAGTATAAAGGCACTCGTGGGCAAAAAAACAGGTACAGAATCTTGTTCCTTTATGCCTGTTGCCTTTATTTCTTGACTCATTGACTGTATTTCTTTGACGCTCACTCAGCCGGAACTACTCACTCATCCGGCACTTCTCATTCAGAGATTAGAAGAGACAAGGTTGATACGGTTGGTTGCGCTTTGCAATTACATTCGCAAACATCGCAATAGTCAGGCCCTCTTCTGCGAACGTTTGAGCAAAACTACTGAGGCAAACAAGCGGCAAAATCCAGCGAAAGTCAGCTCCACAGCGCCAGCTGCTGGGAAAAGTTATCCTCTCAAACAACCGGTGATGTTTCTTACGCCCGGCGTTCTGCGAAAGATCATCAATTGCTCGGCCAGAATTTCATTACGAGAATGATTATCCACTAACACCAGTTTGAATTTTTCATATGTTGCGAGAGCAATGATCAAATGTTCGGTGACTCAAAAAAGTTTGAAAAACCTTGCTTTATGCAGCAAAAACTATTTTCAAAAATACGGAAAAGTTTCTGGCTAGTCAGAAACTATTTTCTGGTAAGACGTAAACCATTCGCTGATGCTGTTTGTGTTAAAATTAAGTGTTTCAATGAAAAAATACCAGTAATGACACTATAAAACTGCAACCTGTAGCGAGGCGGCAGTTCGGAAATTCTGTAGTTTTGGGTAACTTGGAATACTTTAGCCATCAAGGTCTCATTTAAGGGAAGGTGGAAATTTTTTAGCCATGCAAGGGAATCAGTCAGCTGTTGAGCCCGGAGGTTCAACTTATTTGGACCAGCACCAACGGACAAGAAAGTTTTTTTTTTTTATATACTGCTCGGTGAGTTTTTCTGTTAGACACAAACTGTTCACAAAGCTTTGGCGTTAATCACTTGACTTACCAGTTACGTCTTAGTGTCGATGCACTAGCTCAATGCTGCAGTGTCCCTCAAACCAAAGGTATGGTGTTCGGTGTTCGATCAACAGTCACTGTGTGTTTCTCAATAGCCCTTCTTGGGCAAGAGCGTTCACCTCAGCCTCATCGGTAAGAGTCAAATTTAAGGCTTTGGCCTTCCTTCATTTGTTCAAATCAAATTTCGAAAATGTATCATTTTTTTGGCTCATTGGACCCGATACTTATGCATTTCGGAAGCCGGAACATTTTTGCGTGATTTTGTAAGACATGCACAGGAATACGAAGCAGCAATAATTTCAATTTGCTCAGACAACCGCCAGTTTGGTTCACGGAGCAAATTTATAAGACGTTTGGTGGTACAGAACTTGAAGATGGCGTGAAGTAAGTGATTCATCCCAAAGCTTTTCGTCTGACACTCTTCAAGGGACATCGTCAGAATGAAGTGGAGATACAACCGAGCTGGATTATATACAGAAAAAAAGAGATTGGTTAAAGCAGTGACCAATAAGAAAGGGTTTAGGAGATAAGAAAAGGCGAGTTGTCATTGGTTGAAACTTCGTCGAAAAGTTGAAACAGTCAGCCAATGAAAAGTTTAAGAAATCTTCAAGGAGTAAACGAATTATTTTTGTTTGCAGAGAAGAGGATTCAGAGATTTGATGAAAGTCGCTTCCAGGGCAGAGAGATGAAGTGGAGTGCGAGCTCGAACGAGGACAGAGAATTTGTCCTTATTGTAATGTANGGCACATCTTCTTGACAACGCTCAATCCAAAAACACAGAGAGTAACTTCACAATCGCTTCAGGCACACATGAATGTTAAAATACATCTTTGAATTTATTTATTATCAATTTCACCAGAGTTTCAGAATCTTTAAGCAGGCAAAGCATTGATTAGTATTATTTGAGCCCTTAATAAGCACTGCGTTTTTAATGAGATTTTTGTTTTAGAAAAATAAAACTTTATCTGAAACAAAAGGTTTCCCGAAACTTTACATTTCTTTATACAAGTGTATGAAATAAAACACAAAAATTGAAAAAAATTGAGTTTTGAAAAAGCTTTGAAAACTGAAGTTTGGATTCTAGTCATTCAATATACGTTTGATTTGACTACACGTTTTAAGCAGCCAAAGGAATGTTTTTGATTGTAGTATTTTTCAAAAACTGTTATCTTTGGTCGCGGGTGTGCTGCCAGGGTATATGAGGGTATTAACCGAATAGTGTCCAAAACTTCTGTGGAATCTTTAAAGCATCCAAATATTCTGAGTTCTAGTCAGGTTCTATTTCCTTACTTGAAACGCTGAAACCCATTTTAAACACAAAGTTTCTGTAGCTAAGGCTTTTTAGTGCAAGTGTTGGCAGTTAACTCAAGGTTTGACTGCAATGAAATGCCTCATCTGTGAATGGAAATATGTGCCGTACATTTTGCTGTTTCTGTAACCTTAATTTATTTTTCAAGAATAGTGTTTTCGAGGGTAACGCATTTATTAAAATAATATAGACTTTTCTTATTCACAAAGTTGAATGTTTTTCCAAATTAAAAGTTAGTCTATTTGAGTAAGAGCTGAAAATGCTTATCATTGCTCAGTAGGAAAATAAATCTTGTGTATAATTTCTGTATATAATTTCAGAGCTTGTATATAATTTCATACCCTATCTGTAACAACGCAAAATCGATTGAAAAGAAAACCGGTTTCAAAGCACTTTCTAAAGCACATCCCCAGCAAGTTGCAAGTCAAGGCTGAGGAATTATATCTTGCTGTTCACAACCAAAAGTCACCAAGTGCTGTACGTTGCATTGTTACCAGCAATTTGCAAAAAATGCCTTAACATCCAACCAGTGTTGTGCAAAGGGCTTTTGTGTTCTTTAATCCCTGTGATATGGAACATGGTCCAGGAGAAACACATTAATAAAATAAATAAATTTATAGCTAGCTGCAATAAATAAATTGTCTATGGCTTTTTGAGGAATTCACCTTCTAATTTGTATCTTATAGTTCCACGATGTTCCGAAAGTTGTCAGTCAATCATTTTTACGTTGTTGAAATAGAACAAATTTACAATTTATGGATAGTACAACATCTCCAAGACATCACCTTAGCGTTCTATGCAGCATAACCGCTTTCATGAGAAAGATTCAAGAAGTAACCAATGGAACTTAACCCACTGAGACACAGGACACTCTGCCAAAACAATGGTTCAATAATTTGTAACGCTGCTTTTAACGCGTGCCTGCTTTTCTGGATAGACTCACTGATTTGTAAAGTGTTGTTATCCATTTCACTTGAGCTTTCCATTTATTTCATTTACAGGTTTTGCGTTTTCGCTAACATCAGGAATGACACATTATCATTGACGTGAAATCAACAATGCAATATAAATATCTAACTGATTAGACATTTGCATGTACTGACTGGCTATGTTAGAGCTGCTGCTTAAACTTACCGTTTTTTCTTTATTCGTTGGAATTTCAATCTGGCTTACTTTTACATTAAGATTTTTTGTGAAGAAGGTAATACACGTATCCTTTAGCTATCTGCATGTTCGAGATGTGAAGCAGAGTGTCATGCTGCTGTTTTATGCAGATAAAGTTGCTGAATCTTAAAAATCTTTCATATGTTAGGTTTTTTTTTTAAATTCGAATGTTTGGTGACGGCAGTCAGCGGCAGGCCGAAGCCTGAAGTTTGCTCCCTGCCGGGGCGATTTTGGGTGAACACTCTTGCTCAAGGAGTGCTACAGCAGTTCACTCAATGGCCGTGGATCGAACACCCAACCTTCCAATTGAGAGGCGGACACTTTGTTAGGTTTTAGTTTTGACATTTTTCTGCATCAAATAAATTGTCAAATTATTGTCAAAACCGGAAAAACGCAAAAAAACCTTTGTTAAAGAAACGTTAAATGACCTAAGCCTATTTTCAGGGAGACCCAGGTGGAGATGTGTTTAATAATGTGCTTCTCCACGAGCTGCTCCACTCAGACCTGATTTGCATCCCAAGAGTGAAAGCATATCTGAACCCTCGGAATACTTTAGAATGCTGTTTGATGAAGCTACGGTGGAATGCATTACAGAGCAAAGTAATTTGTATGCAGTGCAAACAAACCCATCGAAACCGCTCATGCCTACATGTAAAAGCTGGAAAATATTTTGCTGTTTTATTGAAAATGTCCATGTGTCCTGTGCCTCGTTCGTGACTGTATTGGTCAAAGAACTTGGTCATCCAATATGTGAGTACTTTGATGACCAAGGTCCGTTTTGAACACATGACAAAATACCTACACTTCAATGATAACAACAAAAAGGAATACACGCGGTGAAGAAAATTTTGACAAGCTGTTCAAAGTAAGACCTCCTATCACACATTTACAACCAAAATTTCGTGACATTCTCACATTCTCATGGAAAGAGGTATGTTTTACCGTGAATAGCTCCAAACAAACTGTCCACATGGCTGCAGGATGCTTTCAGACACAGATGCGAAAAGCAAAGGGCGCGGTACCTCTGATGGGAGAGTGTATCGTTGGCAACACAACCCTTCCCTTCGTGTTGCAAAGTGTTTTGACACAAAGCAGTCACCTTTTTGACCTCTTATGAAGGTGCCCAGCCTGCCGGTACTGTCAAGGCGTTGTGACAAAAACAAACAAACCAACAAACGCACAGTTGATGTACCATGCCCACAAATGGTTGCAACTTGCAGTACAAATTCATGGAAGCAGTAGAACTCTTGGGTGTGCTAATGCGCTTATGGGATTGTATAGAATTAAGCTCAGATCGAAGAAGTATTATCAACGGATCTTCTTCCATTTTGTGGACACAGTTGTTGCCAATTCCTGGCTGCTCTTCCGAAACGACTGCAAGGATGTAGGTTTGCAAGAAAGCAAGCAGCTGTGTTTGCTTGAGTTCAAATATTTTTTTTCTCCTGCTTTAGCTATGGAGGGACAAGTTGTGTGTACACAAAAAGAGTCAGGTTATCAATTTCGGATGAAGAAATTCTCATTGTAAAAGGGACTAGCTGTATTCAACTGAAACTTTAAATCTCATTAAAGCAACGGCAATTAGATGAACCGTATTTACCAACAGCATTAATGCTATGGATACCTCGATCTATTGCGCCTTTACCCTGTTCCTTCCTTTTTCATGTATCCAAATTCTCTAAACAGGAAGACCAACTCCGTGATTATAATGAAGTTGTGATGAATATATCTCTTCTGAGACGATTCAGATCAATTGGTGTTGGAAGATCAACATCTTTCCCGATGCGGTTGTCAAAATCCACTGCGACATCTAACACGTTGCGAATCCAGTTTATGCAGGCTCGTAGCAGCTGCAGTCCAGCTTCGAAAAGTACTTCTGGCATAGTCAAGCAGACTTTCTGCATAATGCAAATCTCGGTAGCAACTTACTAGCAATTTTACTGTCTTTCGCTTTGTCCAATACTGCAAGTGGAAAACACTCAACAGAAACAGACTGAGGCAAACTGACTCTACTGTAGCTGTAGGCTGGTAACGTTTATTACGTCACAGATGAGACGTATTACATGAGCCTGAATTAGGGTTAACATATTTGAAGAGGCAAAATTCCTGACAGTCTCAAAGGCTACTTCTCGCGACAACAAAGAAGCGCTTTGCGGCATTTTTCAGCATGTTCTTATAAATACCAATCGACCCAAAACAACATCACAATCACAGACGAAAAATATCACCAAATTGTTACACAATAGGCTACAAGCGATAGGATGCAAAAAAGTATGTTCTTCTCTCTCAATCCTGACTATTCATATTTCTCCGAGGATCTAATGATTTAGATCCTGTGAAACTGTCAAAATTCGGGAGATTAGAACATTATCAAAAATTATTCCCGGACAAAAATTTTAACACCGAAATTCCGGACATGTCCGGGAAGTTCCTGACGTGTAGCAACCTCAGCCTAAATGCAACTGACTGGGCATGTACATGTCCCTATGCTTTAAGTCATGGCTATGGATCACATATCATGCCTTTCGCCAGTTAAATGTTATAACTGTTTGAAACCAAGCTGTAGTCCGTTTTTTTCTTATTTTGTACCGGGTTTCAGTTGTTTTTTTTTGTTTAAAATTGATTGCCTGATTGATACTTTATGGGTGAAAATCTCTTGATCTTAGTGATTCACCATGTCATTCTATCAACTCCGAAATCCACAGCAACCTCATTCAGCTGTCTTAGTATTCGTTTGAGTGACATTTAGAAAAACTGACTATCCATCTTCTTGTGGTTATTACATTACGTTCATTCCGACTTATATGTGACAACATGTCGGGCGGCAATCGTAATATTTATTTCCTGTTGTGTTGGAAGGTTTACAAATGGAACCATCATATTGAAGTTCAGCAGTAGGCTTGATATTCATAGAAGCTTTAACCGCAATATCGATCATAATGCAAGTGATGACCATTCTCCACAAGTTCAACATGTGTGAAATAGGTTTGTTGAGGTTGATCTCTAAAAGTGTCACATTTGTGTCAGAATTGATCTACAGCAAATTTTGCTCTTCTCTTAAAATTTATCCGGGGACGTTTCTAAAAAGTTGAATCTAATCCACTGGTTTTCATTTGTCACTTGTGTTTTGCTCCCAACCAAGTCATCTCGTAACGGTGTTTCCTGACACAAAAATGAGCAATGTTTACGAATGACGGGGACTCAATTGAATCAACATTTGCAAAATGTAAAAAAGTGGCTTTTTGGCCATAACTTTTAACCTACAAACGCTAAATGGTCAACCAAGGCTCTAAAGACGCGTATTTTAGCCTAGTTTCAATTAAAAAACAAGACAAAAATTGGTTCTTGGGGTTGAGGCCCAGGCCCCATTGACATGGGCCAGAAAATCCTAAACCTTCCCCTACTATGACGCCACCCACAAAAAATCTCAAATTTAAAAGCTGAAACCAGAAGTCTTTCCGCATCTTTAGAGGGTTTGATGAGCTCTCTAGCTCAGTGGTTCCCAACCTTTTTACGCTTAAGGCATCCTACAAAAGAGGTTACGCTTATGGCATCCTACAATTTGTGTCACCCAGCAGCGAAACATCAGCAATTTGCTATGAGGTTTGATGACATTTGGAAAATGTAGCTTGAATGATTTGAAAATGTATTTATTTGCAGCACCCCGTTTGGGAACTACTGCTCTAGCTCTATCGGTCGGCAAGTTATGACTGGAGAAAGTCACTGGCACTATTGTGGCTTTGCGGTCCTTAAAGGGCCACATTCAAGAAAAAACACACTTAAAAACAACACATGAATGTGACTGTAAGGAACGATAACATGAACTTTGTACGTAATAATCACTACTTAATTACTTGCGTAGACTGGGTTCTTGAAAACAACGTTGAATGCTATGTGAGGAGTAACACTGCGGTTTATTATACAACCAAGCAAGCGGTTGGAACTTTACGATGATTCAACAGCCTTGGCTTTGGCTGATTTACTGTGAAGTTAATAGCATGTAAATGCTGAATTTTGGGTTTAGTTTAAAAATTAAAAATCAGAGGTTCACTTGAGAAAAATCTGAATTTCGTTTAAAGCAGAGACGTTTCTATCACTAAAAACTTCCAAATTCAAGAACTATGAATTTCCAATACAGTTTGTGAAGTTTAATCAATGTAGGCATGACTTTAATAACACACAGATTATGTTTATTTGCATCGCCAACGAAGAGAAACCGGAGGTTATCAGGTCAGCTGATCGTGTGTCCGTCATTAGGTTTGTTCAGCTGCCACAGTAGCGAGAAACAAACAACAGCAGGAATTTCACGAAAATAGTATCAGCACAAAAAAGTATTATTAATAATAGGCCGATATTTCAGGTAGTAAACAGGCAACAGCAACAATAAGGATAAACTATGCACAGTGCAGTTAACAAGCACAGTACATATACTTAACTAGACAGAGCATATCTTGAGGTATAACGCGAATCAAATTTGTCCATCGAGACGAAGAAGGTGTTTTTTGACCTGTGTTCAAATCTGAGACCCAGGAGCTTAAGATCCAGTTTGAGGGACAGCCATGCTTCTCTTCGATACTGAATTGACTTCTTTCAGTTATTTGTATTTAATTATGGTTCAAAGAAATTGTGATTGGAGCAGTTTCTAGCGTCGTAACCGTGTGATTTTTTAAATTTTTCAAATAAATCATTTTGCCAATGTCGGAGATAGAACCACACATGACCATGAAAAGAATTTTTGTTGCTTGGAATATGCAAAGTTTTGCTCCAATCTTGAAACTTTTACTCACAGCCAACCTTTAAATCAGTTAACCAAGAGCATCCAAATTTGTGTGTCTTGCAATGCGTGCTAAAATGCTAGTAAATGTGTTACACAACTGTATTGCTTTCGTTTTCAGCTTTGTTTCCTTTGTCACTGTTGTGCGCCATCTGCTGGTTCCTGATCAGAGGAACATGAAGAAGACTTGAAATAAAAGTGAGGCAGGCTGAAAAGATAAAAGCCCATCTGATGTCAACTGTCCAATCAACAAGCAGACCTGCAGTACAAAAGAGACGTGGTTTTGCAAAATCATTCATTTTGTGAGTCAGTTTTAGTAATTTCATGCTTGGAAAAGAAACAGAAAAGTTAAACCATGCGACCAAAAAAGTTCAACAGAATTTGTATTTTTCAGACAGGTTTACATGTTTTTGTGATACAACGTAGTAAGAGTAAAACGAAAGACTGGTTCGCAACAAACCGCTCCACAACAAAATTTCTCGCCAGTGATTTCCTGAAATTAGTTTTAAAAAACTGCTCGAACCTCAAACATGATCTGGTAATTGAGACCAAACTATTTTTAATTTGATTTGGCGACGGCAATTGGCGGCGGCCAGAGCCTGATATGTGCTTCTTTACGTGGCGGTTGGGGCGAACGCTTTTGCCCAAAGGACGCTGCGTTGATCCCGAAGTGACTGTGGATCGAACGCGAACCTTACAGTTGAGATTCGGGCACTATCGCCGAGCTATCGCCAATTTAACAACCTGTCCATTGCAGCTGGGTGTGAACATGCATAACGCGAGCGAAGTGTCTTCACCACCTAAGCGGACTTCGATGTCCAAATCGAGCTGAGTGCAAATGGCACCTGTTTGCGGCCAAGGGTTGGTGAGAGCGAAATTTTCTGCTTTAAGCTAATCATATTCCTCGCAGCTAAGCTGTAAATTTACTGTTCTTGGGTCTCAGTATTTCGGGCAACTCTGATTTGACAGTAGATTGTAGCCAGCTACTAGCGTTTACGAATCCTGGAAGCCCAAACACTCCATGCTTAAACTGATATAACGACGCGAAACAGTGATGGAATACAGAAATATCGTTTTACTTCCAAAAAATCATGCAATTATTGCGCTCAGGTTATTCTGTAGAACGGAGACTTAGTAGGAAAAATGTTTAAAAGCGCAAAAACGGTATTTGGCCAATAAATTAGTTCCAAAGTTTAAGACCGACAGATCAATTTTAAGCAGACTAAGATAGAACAAACATCGATTAAGCAAACGCACGCAGATGACGACGATCAAAAATCAGTATTTCCGCAATTACAAAAATACAGGTTTTCGCGTTTTCACAAGAAAATACCTGCCAAGGGCACTATGCCTGATCCGACTAAACAGTTGGCAAAACCAGTTAAACTCATCGCCCACTTGAAATTTGTTTCTCCAACGATGTTTATCATAATGGGAACGTAAAGCACGTGGATTGTTCCCAACAGCAAACTATGTAGTAAACAATCAACCATAAGGACAGAGTAGGTCTCCACCAACCATAGGATAGCAGTCATGACGGTAGTTACTAACTGAGTGATGATGAGCACCCAGACTATGTTTACGTCCTTTCTGTCTGCTATTGCTCCAAAAATGATTCTGGAGGGAATACTTGCAATGCTGTAGGCGGAGAGAAGCAACGAAGATTTCATTGAATCTACAGTTAAAAACTCCTCGGAAAAAGGAATCATGAAAGACAGATAAACTCGCCAAGCTCCAAATATCATGATCAAAATAACAACTGCAAGCCAGAAGTTTGATATGCAGACAACACTTCCAGCAGACTTAGCCAAAGTCGCACAGTAACTTTTTTTTCCTTTCGTTTCCTCCTCCAAATCTGCTTGGACAACTATTGGACGGTACAGTGCTGAGGCTGCTGTCGAATTTAGCGTTATTCCTCCCAGGAGAAGCAAAGCACCTCGCCATCCACAAGAGTCGATGAGGAACTGGACAACTGGAGCCAGAATCAAGGTTCCAGTGGCTGATCCAGCCTGTGACAGACCAAGGGCCAGTTGACGTCGCAGGGCAAAGTACCTTACAACCACCATGTAGAATACAGTTCCTAAAATTCCAGTAGAAGTTCCTTCAAAAAAAGTACAGCTAGTTTTTAGCCACTGAAGCTTTGAAATTCACGCAATTCTACTTTGCAACAATGGTTGACCAAAGATAATTCTCAATTAAAAACGTTGCAAGTCTAAAGAAAGAAATGGAACTTCAGCCATAATTAACGTGGCGTGCTTTTAACAAAAGCTGCTTCGTAGACCTGCCGAAACAGGAGCGTTTCTTTATTGCCGTTGCTTCTTACGATCCAAGATTAATAAACAGTACAAGGTTCTGAAAGACAAATTAAGAAAGTGACAAAGATCTGTAAGATTTGTGAGGAGAAACGAATTGAAAATATCGATTGATTTCACTCTCGTCAAGCTCATTTTGCGAGCTGGGGTTTCAAGACCCCGCATGGATAATTCAAATTAATGGGATGGGCAGATTCGGAAGACTTTTCATTATAAAATCAAGATGGAAATTCTGCTGCACCGCGTCACAAATGAAAGCTTTGCATTCGAACCCTGGGGTTGTTGACTTTAACAGCAAATTAGAAGGACGTATCTTACAGGTACTTTAAGCTGATTTGCTGAACTGGAAAAATCTCGACAAATCAGACATTATCACCTGGAATAGCTCCAGCCAGAATAAACAGAGTTATCGGATTCGACGACAAGGCGGCGAAGGAAAGTGCCAGGGAGTTGATTGTTGACACAGCCATGCATGTTCTTCGATCACCGAATCTTTGAATCAAGGGAGGAGTGAGGAGAACTGAGCACAAAATTTTAATACGACTTCAGCAGAACGCATCAAATGACGCTATGAAGCGTTCGGCATAATTCGGATGCTTTAGTATTCTGAAGTTGTGTTTACGTCTTTTTCACGATTATAGCTTACATTAATATTTAAATCACTAGATGTGGTACATAACACTAATTGTGTTTGCTTTTTCTGTAAAGGAGAAACAAGCTTATGAAAGGAATGATGTTGCTCAAATAAAAAACACAAACATTTGTTTTTTTACTATACTTTTGACCAGGGCTGCGGAGTAGGAGGTAAAATGTCCGACCTTTTCAAAATGTCCGACTCCCGACTCCGACTCGTTAACATAACGCAAACGAAGTTTGGCTGTCAACCATTTTGTTGCAACTAGCAACAAATAAAAATTGTGGTACACAGCAAGAATTCTCTGTTTCAATAAAAATTTCAGAAGAAATTGAGTTTGGATTCCTCACTTAGGAGTGCGATCAGTTGGACTTCCGGAAAAAACAATCCGACTCCTATAGTGTTCTCAGCTATCCGATTCCACCCAAAATCCTCCTACACCTTTCGACTCCGCTACCCATGCTTTTAACAAAATATTATGCTTGGTTATACTCCATTAGATATTTCATTGCTATAATTTCAAAAGACATGCAAATCAGGACAAACGAATCGTAGCTTTTTAGTAGGAATTACGTTTACACATCAAGTGTGTGGAAGGGCCCAACTTTGAAAATGCATTGCAATTTTTTGAGTTTCGTATGACAAAAAATAAAAACGTTACATGCTAATGATGCAAACAAACTTTTTCACTTGTATATGTTTCGACGTTTCGATTTCTACTTTTGGCCAAGGTGGGTCAACAGGAAAATAGTTAGCGTAGCACGTTATTGCATCCTCTGGTGCTTTCGACAAGCGTAAAGATATTTGGGGTTGTCATTACAGTAACGCTGGCAGTTCGACATTTCGACAGCACTCACACGTAATCATCAAATCCAAACAAACCTTTTGAGTCTCCAAAACCAGTTGCATTGACTATAAACAAAAAACCAAGCAAAGAATGCACACTGTCTAAATGAAAGTGTTACGATTTTAACGCCAATTAGGTTTGACCCTTCAAGGACCGCAAAAAAACGATATATCGTCTCCTACTATTTCAGTCATAACTCGCCAGTCGATAGAGCTGTAGAGGTGCTCGAACCATCTACGGATTCGGGAAGACTTCTAGTTCCGACTGAAATTTTTTTTTCAGTTTTGGGTTTGGGGGTTCTTTGGGAGGGACGTCACAAGTGGGGCGTGTTGTTGCGTTTTTTTGGCCAACTTTACCAGGCCCTGGGCGCCAGTCTAATGGCCCAAATTTTTGCTCAAGGTTTTATTGGAATCTAGACTAACATCCGAGTCTTTAGAGCTCTTGATTGGCTTTCTAGCATAACTAGAGTCAAAATTATGGCCTCGTAAACCAAGAATTGGTGAAATTTATACCTCCACAAACGCTAACCTGGGGTATATTACACCCATATCATATATGGCCATAACTCGCCAGCAGCTTGAGCTAGAGAGCTGTTCAAGCCCTCTAATGACTCGTAAAGTCTTGTAGTTCAGACTGAAAATTTTAAGCTTGGGATATCGGATTTTTTGTTGATGTTTACATAATGAGAGGGTGTTTATGCATATTTGTTTACATTTGGATGACGTCATCATCCCCTGGGAGTCGAACAATCGAGCCGATTTCGTGGATCAAATCTTTTTTTGGTTCTAGGCTACAATACGAGTCTTTAGAGGGTTTGATGGACTTCTAGCGTTTCTGGTTCCAAAATCATGGCAAAATTACCGAAAATTAATTAGGGAAATCCCCACTAATCCCCTAGGGAATTCTTTAAAAAATTGGGGTCTTCTTGGCCATAATTTTGGCACCAGAAACGCTAGAAGATCGATCAAGGGCCTCTAAAGACTCACATTACAGCCTGGAATTCAAACAAACTTTGAGTCACAATATCGGCTCATCGTCTGGGCGATGACATCATTAAAAAAAAACAAAAAAAGCAAAACATAACCCAACCCTGACGACATCACCGAAAACCCCAAACCCAAATCTAAAAAGATTTTTTTCAATCCAAACTACAAGACTTCACGAGTCTTTCGAGGGTTTGAATAGCTCTCTAGTAGAAGCAGCTGGCGAGTTATCGCTGGCCGACAAGCCGTTAGTGGGAGACTCATGCTTTTTCTGCAATTTTTTGATGTTTGTGTAAAATGGGGTTTTTGAGCCATAGTTCTGGTTACAGATATGCTAGAAGGTCAATCAAGGGCTCTAAAGACGCGGATAATCGCATAGTTTCCACAAAATTTGAGCCAAAAATGGCTCATTGGATTGGCGCCCAGGGCCAAGTAAAGTTGGTCAAAAATCAAAAACATGCATTTTGTGTGACGTCACCAGAGGTGAAAGTAAGCCAGAACGGCCCGGAACGCCGTTCCGGTAAAAGAATTATTGCCGGTACGGCGTTCCGGTTAGAATTTCTAGTAGGTTGGTGTTATGACGCTGACGCAACAATGG
>JGI24159J19872_10004217_pt1 | contig 18258 bp, 13 predicted proteins | sample Ectturendosymbi4_FD_19872 | JGI IMG/M metagenome (IMG submission 19872) | reverse complement strand
ATATATTATTATCCATTTTACATCAAAAATATCAACATTCAGTACTTTGTATGTCCTCCTTTGGCCTCTAACACCGCCCTGATCCGTCTCGGCATGCTCTCGATGAGGTTTCGGCACAGCTCTGTGGGCATGTCGAGAACCCAGGATGACTTGATGGTCTTAATATGCGATGGAAGACTGCTTGGATGCTTCTCAGCAACTCTATTCTTCAGTTCTGTCCAGAAATTTTCAATTGGATTAAGGTCCGGGCTATTTCCCGACATTCAAACTATTTGATATTTTTCGTCTTGAGAAAGTCCGTGACGATTTTTGCCCGATGGCATGGCGCCCCGCCGTGTATAATTATTTCGCAGTTATGCACTGCCATGTGTAACTCCAACTTCTCTTTCATCAATTCCAGATATTTTTTGCCATTCATGGTGATTCCGGGATCGAGGAAGAATAGACCGGCCGTTCCTTGGGTTGAAATCGCTCCCCAAATCATCACACTAGGCGGGTGTTTCATGGTTTGCTGTGTGAATCTTTCATTGTACTGAGTTCCTGGTGGTCTCCTCACAGTTCTCTTCTTCGAGGCAAATTGCTGAATTGTTGTTTCTTCGGAAAACAAAACTCTGGACCATTGCTGGCTTGACCAGTCTTTGCATTTTTTCGCAAACTGCAAGCGCTTCAACTTCATTGCAGGGATCAGCCCTGGTTTTCTAGCCGGTTTCCGTGATTTGAGGCCGAATTCGTCGGTTAAACGGCGACTTATGGTTCTTCTGCTAATTTTCGAACCAGTTTCCCCAAGTTCCGCTCGAATCTTTTTAGCTGAACACGTAAGAGACTTCACGACACATTTTTTTATCAAAATATCGTCTCGTCGGGTGGTTTTCCGTTGACGACCGCTCCTCTTACAATCTGAATAAGATCCACAATTCTTGAACTTGACAACTGCCTGATGCACTGCTGATTTACTGACTGCAAGGCGTTCACTTATTGCGCGTTCAGTGTATCCTTCCTGGCGTAGAATCACGATCTGAGCTTGCTGTGCCTCAGAGAGTGACCGTTTCTCACCCATTCTATGGTAACAATACCCAAACTATTGATGCGCTCAAGAATGAAATTCGAACTGAGATCAGGAGAATTCATCATGAGCTGTTGGACAGGGTCATTTACAAACTTCAATGTGCGAGTAGTCACAATGATTCAGGGCCAAAGAGCTGGATCAAGCACATTAAAACTATTGAGCTGTGCTTACAAAAATGGTTGCATATGAGTNAAACATTTACACCATACAAAATTTACATGATTGTAAGACAGGCCTATGAAAAAATTGATNAGTCTTCCTTTTAATACAAAATCCTGCTTTATTAAAAATGGCTATATCTTTTTGGAACACCCTGTGGTAGTGTTTGCTGATTTCGCAAGCATGCGGTAGCATATNAAGCAGTTATTATCGAGTTTGTGAAGAAAATATGGAAGTGATTGTGAATTCAGCAAAACGTAACGTATGAATAAAGTTAATAGTGGATGTTTAGAAAATGCTCGGATGTACGGTTGAGCAACTTAACTTTGTAGCGTACTGTAGCCGGTCACAGTTGATGCAAGTTTTAAGGACAACAAGAGCATCACAGGTGTGCTTTTCGGTTAGTTTGTAATCACACGTAATGAACAGTCGATAAGTTCGAAATCCGTCAATGGGTTTCAAATCGATTGATACCTTTGAATCAGTAAACACAAGATTCACCCAAAAATTTTTACTACTGATCTAGCTGACATTTTCACTCATCATTACTCAACGTAAATCAAACGATAGCCCTCACAAAAGAGACAATTTTGTCTTACAGAATGTTCTGTGCACTTTAGCAAGACCATTTTTAGTGAAACGTGGCGTTTGTTTGGTCAAAATTTGAGTGAAATGGACCAAAAATATTTTGCCACTTTGTGGTAAAGTTATCGCTGTGCTGTTTTCCTCTCTCTCTTACAATCATATAGATTTTTATTGAGCTAATTGCCGCCCATGCTTGCACCGTGAAAAAATAATTCGATTCCTTGAGCCGCATCACCTTCCGTGTGCAAGAAAACTGCTATTGCACAGCCTTTCAGCGATTAATTTAGATCACAGGAACCTGACGTATATGAACAAATGCTGTATTGGTAGCATCATTCTTTTTGAATGTTATTTATCCTGTAATTTGCACGTATGTTGCAATGTTTCTGGCATCATATATATATGTATTTGTAGCTAACTATCTAGTGCGTATTTGTGTAAACAAAACCAAACGAAAAGCAACGGTAATTACATTATGGAAATTGAGGAAAATAAAATTCACAGGTTTCTGAAAAATTGCATGTTAAAAAACGCCAAGAATATGAAGTTCTTTGTCAATACAGCAGTACTTTTATTTACAGAAAATCTCCAAAGTGAAAAATGTTAGTCCTCCACGTAATTGCATCTGTATTTATATTGCTGACCTTAACCGGGACAATAGTGGCTTTATCAACCAACGAATGGTTCACAAGTAATGATCTATCAATGGGCTTGTTTAAAGTTTGTAAACCCAGTGGCTGCGTCATTGTTATAGGAACTTTGCCAGGTGAGTTGGATAAGACGTTAACGCTTTTGCATTCATTATGCAGATGAAATACAAAATAGGGTTTGATCTGCAGTGGAAGACACACTTCTTTTCGTTAGTTGTTTGTGATTAATGCTATGTACCAATCTAACCCTTTGATTCCTGCCAGTGGGATTTCATATGTACTGTAAAGCGTGGATTCCTACTTTCACAATAATTATTATGGTGAAAAAACAACATATTTTTACATTCTTTTATACATTTCGTTGGCAATTCATAGTTCGATCTGCTATAAGCTGATTTAAGTTAAATATATTATACTATCAACTATGGGCTCAGGAGCTCCAATCGGTAAATTATCTCTATTTCAAAACGCACATTTAATCACAAAATGTACTTGCTCAACACAAACTCTTTCAGTTGCGGTTCACAAATATTTTCCCAGTCGGCCATTGCCACCTGAAACACAAACCTATAACGTAGCCCAGAAAGTACTGATCGTCAAGTCTCGCACCTTGCAGCGTTGTTTTTTTTTCGAAACAGGACCTGCACAAGCGACGTTCGGATTAATAATTACTTCAGCTTCGTGCTCGCTTCTTGGATTTCTGGCTTTTTTCTGCGGAGAGATGCGAAAAAAAATGACAATGATTGGACACCTTTTTGTAGTGCTAGCAAGTATGCTTAGATCAAACAAGCGGTTACTACATATTTTAAAATGCTTGAGTTGAGCTAAAACTTCATGCACAGTAATAAAATATATTTCAGCGCAGTAAGTCATTCTTCTTTCTAAAGACTTTTGTTTGTTTTATTTGAAGATAATAATCGAGTGCCCCGTGGTTTCGTGCTTTCCAAGGTTGTTTGAAAAGCGCTGCACAGAAAGCGCAGCATAGCTGTTAGCCTGATTACATTTCTTACGTTTTATTTTACTTTACCGGTGTTGAGTCTAAAGCAGCTCTGGCGAGAGACGTTAACGTAAATCAAGTTTTGTTTATTCTGTGACCCTTTTTCTGTGATGTCAATAGGCCATTAAAATATTTCGATTCTTTGCAACAGCTCCAAAGCACTGCAGAAACCATAATATTATTTATGCTTATTTTTGAGCGGTTATCTGAGTTTTGTTAAATTAAATCTGTGTCGTTGTAACATTCTCGCGGGAAAAGAAGTATGGAATTTTCAAAATGGTTAAAACATGAGAAGATAAAAAAATTGAAAATCATTGTGCGTGACCAATGATGACTCTTCATCGAGTCATCTCATATTTATTGCGAGCCTGTAATTCATTTCACAATTGCTGATTTAATTGCTAAATTCAAGTGGCTTTTTTGCGCAGCGCTGACTCTTTTGGTTGGATGCTGCTTATGGACCGGATTCTTCGTGGCTGGAAATCTGCAAGACGTTCAAAAGGAAATTAATTCAAAGAAATTCCCATTCGGATATAGCTACGTTATCGCTTGGGTGTCTTGGTTTCTCTCTGTGATCTCTTTTGCTCTCATATACTGTTATAGACGAGGTGAACCCTAACATTCAAATGTTAGTGTATTTAGGAAATAAAGCTTTATCAACCAGCTACTGAAACTGAAAATATGTGTTTCTGTATTACTGGTCAAACTGATGTGAAACCAGCTAAAGCATAATATTTGTTTTCCTTTCCGAAAGTTTTAAAAAGCACTCGATCTCGTCGCGAACGTTTTATAAAATCTATTAAACTATTGAAAAAGGTTTTGCCACAAAGGCATGTGGAATTTATTGACCACATAAAAATCTAACCCATACCACTATCCAGTGCCGGGTTAAGGCGGCGCATATTGACATATGCATATTGACAGCGCGGGACCCTATGTTCAAAATACACTTGAACAGGTGAACAACCTTTAAATAATAAATTATGTGGGCATCTATGCGACTACCACACGGCATATTGAATTTCGTAAATACGAAAACTGGTTCCTGAACAGAAACTGGTGGACATAACTGGTGGACACTACGTATCGTTATTACCCAAAACGTTTACACGTATATTTTCACCAAGAAGGAAAATATTGCGGTACTGCTCACAAGCGCAGACACAGAAATTAATGCTTCCAGACTCATCAACAATTATTGCTACATTTAAACAATGTTGTCACAGTATAAGTGTCGCAGTCGTTTCTAAAAGCCAGCAAACCCACTGCTTAAGATTGCATTTTCTAGATTTGCCAACAAGGTAACGCAACTTATAGAACAGCTAAATAAGATGTAAAAATATTTTTAAATGCCATTTCATAACAATGCAATCCAGCAATATCTGGAAATTTCTGAAATTGCGTCTCATTATTTGAGTGGTTCCATACGTGTGCACATGACTGTAAAAAAACTTTAATTTGCAATTCATAGTAGTCTGATATGAAAGCATTCAACTGACAACTTTCGCTTGATTGCTTAAAGACAAATTTAGCAAAATAGTGACTTCTTGGACTGAAAAAATTATTTGCATATAATCAGGGGCGGACATTAGGGGGCGAACGAGGTGGACGTCTTGGGTCAATCTTTTGAGATCTTCGCACTTAGTTTTTGCATTGCTTTGTTGAAAAGCTTGTTAATCAGTCTAGAACCGCAATTAATAAGCTCTGGAGCAAGTCTGTTGTTGAGGTTTATCACAATAAAGGAAAAAAATTATGTGCTAAGTGCCAAAGGGGCACCACAACAACTTTAATGTGCAGTCAAAGAACAATTTAAAATCAAATAACTACAACTAACTTCATTGTGAAATAATTTACATTGTGAATTTAAATTGTGAAATGGACTTTCGAGCAGAACTTTCACACTAGCTTTCAGCGAATAAACTTTCTGTACAGCATATGCAAAATATAGAGCCCCTTTCTGAGAGTTTGCTTTGAGCACCTTGATTCTAATATCCACCCTTGCATATAATAAAGAACAAATTTAACACATAGGCCCGCGGGGTCCCCAAAAGCGCGGGGCCCGTAGCAATTGCTACATTTGCTACTATTGTTAATCCGTCACTACCAATTTGTATTTCATGGAGTGGAAGTTTGCTTTCTTACTATATACTCGATAAAGTACTGAGTGATAATAAAGAGTTTTTCTATTGACTCAGAAAGAAAACCGAGAACGTCTTTTACCACGCTTTGTGAGCAGGCTGCGAAACACGCCGATTCGAAAGATTTAAAATTAGCTTTATCTCTTTGATGTGAATAAATAATTGCCACAAAATTCATTGATTGCTTCAAATGCTTTCCTTGAGTAGCATCGTCGATGCAGTTGAACACATTATCAAATTTTTCAGAATTCTTGGTGATAGTTTCTTGCAGACTGAACCTTTTCTACTCTTCAGGTTTGTATACGTCATCATCGAGTTCACAGCCTGTGGAATCAGAGGACGACATCTTGCATAATGACCACGTATTACAAACAATCATTATAGACGAAAGAGCCTTGGACTTTTCGCAAACTCAAAAGAATTCTTCGGCTAAGCAAGGGAAGTTCCAAAATCAAGGAATGCTGTACACAATTCAGGTTTAACGTTGTCAGAGTTGTCACAGCAATATATCATTCAAGCAGTCACAAGAATGAACGGTTAATTGAATTTGTGTATGAAGTTTCTCGAAAACGACAAATACTTTCTAAACATTTTGAGACATTTGCATCATGGAAACAACCAAAAATTGTTTTTTTTATTCTAACACGAGGAGAAACAATTGTTCTTGTCTTCAATATTGTCACATGCAAGCGTGGATATTATAGGAGGTAAATGAAGCGGTCGCCTCGGCTCCCCCTTATTCATAGATCAACGTTTATCACAGAGTTTCCCACTTAGCTTTAGTATTGTTTTGTCAAAAAGCTTATGAACAACTCTTCAGCCAAATTTACTGAACTCTGAAGCAAGTCATATATTTTTCAAAATAAAGCAAAATTTCGTGCAAATGTGCCAAAGGGGGCCCTAAACAACTTTAATATGTAGATTCAGAACAAGTTGAAATCAAATGACTTCAAAGAATTTGCAGTGTGAAATGGATTTTCACTCAGAAGCAAATTCCCTTGAAGATTCTAATATAACCTCAGCTCTCACACAGATTCTAATATAACCTCAGCTCTTCACACAGATTTCAGTGATTGTTTGGTTGTATTGGTAACAACGTCAACAAAATAGTGTATGACGACTTGTAGACTGTTTTTGCTCTTTGTTGAAAAAATTAGTGTAATTGACAAATTAGGGCAGCTTTGAAGTGTCCAGTGACAAAACTTAACAAAAATTAGGTGTCTTTCTATGTATATTATGCACTTGAATTAGGTTCATAATTGGAATGTGAGACAATTTAATTCTTTTGTGCACCTGGTCCCGCATCTTCCTTTTGCAGTGGCGAAATTTCGGGGTCTTTTACTGAAAGTTGCCCCGGGTCCCGAATTTCTAGTATCCACCCTAGGTCACATAGCCTATTTTTGAAAACGTTCTACCACTGCTTAATGCATGGGCTATTTTTACTCATCTTGTGCTTCAGTTCGTTAACAATGTCTGCATCACAATGGTTCTCCTAGGGCTAGGTAGTACATGTCATGTCTAACTGCTTTTTGGGTAAAGCACTGTGATCTTCAGTTCATTTTGTAAATATTAGAACATTTTGTGTGCTTTTTTCGATAAACTTGTGTACAAAATTCAATATAATGCGTTTAATATTTTCGAAATAAAACGAGTGAACAACGAAGATACGCCTGAGTGCAGATGGAAATTATCAAACATTTTTGATTTTTTATCAGAGTCAAGGCTTAATGAAGTAGGGATAATGCAGTTATGGTCAACGTCTTTCACTAATCAAACTTCAGTGAAGTAATAATTTTTGTACTTTACTTCTGTAATTTGTTTGGACAATTCAAGCTTACAAATGCACGCTCTAAATTCAGACATATGATTTCACGTAAATTGCTACTTTTAACATTAGTTTAACGATGAGTGTCAAGCGGTCTGAAGTTACGGCAAAGATTTAACTTGAATATGAAAATCCTAGTAAGTCTTCCATGGTATTGCTTGGAATAAGTTTTTCAAACGTAGATAACTTCACAGTAGATTTTTTTCTGTAGTTCTTGTTCGCAGAGCTGCAAATTCGTAACCAGCAGGAATGTTAATAGGTGCATGAAACTCTACGTAGCGTAGTGTTATACCAGAAACCAAATGGTTGTTTAGGTACACATAAGCATGTTTTCATTTCTGCAAAAGCTGGTAATGACAAACGCAGGCTATGAGCAGAATCCACATGGCCATGGTTTTTCTCAGTGCCGTTTTTTAAAGAAGGATGCAGGACTTATTCTGAAGATCACTTTTCTTGAAAAAGTTACCTTGTTTTGCCTTTAAGTAAAGTTATTTAGTTTGCGTCTTATAAACGTTTGCCTAAATCAAAATTGTTTGTCCTTGTACTTGATCAATTAAAACCGTCCTATCGACAATAAAAAATCAATTAGTTTTCAAACTTACGCGCTTATGGAAAGAGACCAGATTCAACAACATTGTTCAATCTAGCTAATGTGTAGATGCCTCAAGATTGATTAAAACCATGAGTTGAAATAAAATAGAATTTATTTGCTTTAAAACTATTTTATACCTAGAGTTGTGCCACTCGTCAATGTTACTAGTTTTGAAAATGTCGTGTACACTCATGAAAACCGCGATTCCTTGCTTGAAAACCGCAGTAAAATTAACAAGTTACAGGGAGGAAGCTACTTTGATAACCAATTCTGTCAAATTGGAAAGCGCAATAGTTCAAACCATTTATACAATATTAGCTTAAACTGAAAGAAGACGTTATCTCGCAAAGCGTTTAGAAATTTCAGGAGATTGTTTCTACAAAACGCTTGCTTTCAAAGATTTTATCAGCCACGTGCTTTAATATCAGAGCAATTATAGACTGTGATTTGGCAATTTTATAAAAAATAGTTACGGTAAATTATTGCTCGAAATTGGTTGTTAAATTGATATTAATCCTATTATTTTGATTTTTGCGCCTATGTCTATCAGTTGAAACCTATCCATACATGCTTGCATGTGTACGCGAAGTCAGGGTTTTCTAATTGTTTGCTATCCCTTACAGTATTTATCTTCAAGGTTTCTTTCAGAAGACATAAAAAAACAGGCAAGCGTAAATCAAGTCGCATTTGAGAGTGAAAAGTTTCAGTTGATTTTTTGAGTTGAAATATCTCAGTCTATTATGTGTCAATGAGCTTGTTCAATATCACGTTTCAGTTGTTCAGGTGTCAGGTACGCTATATTTGCAATGCAATGTTTCGTGTTAGATAGTGTTCTTGCCAAATTCGAAGACACGTAGTGACTTCTAGTGAGTTGACTCCTTCCCCTATAGTAGTTTGAACAGTTAAATATGCACAAAGAGTTAACTTAGAACTTCTAGGGATGCAAATATGCTTTTCGTACACTGCATACGTGCTTTAAAATTACAAAATCTTGTTTCGTCTTAATCAAAGTTTTCCTTGTTTGTCTCAACTCAGAAAATTGTTTTTCTCAAAATTCTTGAAAATCTTTAAAAAAATTGTTCTTAGTTTATCCATGCGAAATATCGGTGACTTGAGATAAAATCAAACACAAAGTCAAACATTTTTAAATGCTTGTACATAGTGAAAGTGCGCCTGGGTATAGGTTTTAAAATTTTCGAAAGTAGTTTTTGCGGTCCAATGAGAGATTGAATAAATTAGCAAGTACGGAAGTGCACAAAGAGGTATGGTGTTCGTTTCAAGCTTGTTAATACTGCGCATAATATCATTAAACATCTTAAATTGCGAGCGATTCCAGTGAAAGTCTTCAAAGAAAATTTTATGCAACACTGGAAAGCTACAACTCTTATACATCAAGCCGTCCTTACACTCTGAAAACATAAGGAAGAAAATCTTTCTACTCTGCAGAAACTTTCTGCTCTGAATGGGATCCAAAAATTACAAATGACATGCTTGACTTTACAAGAATGACATATTGTCGTGATCCGCGTTGAAAGCAGAATGCTGGGGAAAATGTGCCGGCATCTTGTTGTTTGCCATCGGGGAAGAAAGACTCATTCACGCTTGACTAAAAACACTTATGCTACTTTCCCAGCAAAGACCACATTTCAGACGTCGGCCTGCTGTCAACTTTTGCAAAGGCTGATAAGCTTCCGTAACTGATCTCCATGTAAAACACCGTGCAGTCTAATGGATGCCAAGATTGTTTAAGTAAGGTTGGGCAAGAAGTTATGCGCTATTCTTCGAACATGCCAAAGCTGGCGATTTGTAGTTATGCTTATTGTTGCATGAGACAGTAACTGCATGTATCAAAGTAACTAAAAGTTTAAGCTTTTATGGCTGAAGGGTGGTGGAAAATGATACGTGTGGCGTGTTTCTGCTTTGAAAACATTGTCTTAGACTCACGAGTTGCTAAACTTTCGCTGCAACTCTTGCAAACCTGATTGTGTATCTATCGTCAGTCCAGAGATTTCAATCAGTTGTTTTAAACGTTTTCTTCAGCAAGTTTTTATAATATTGTGTAGTGTTAAAGTAATAGATAATTTGTAAAACTGCTGATTTTACTTGAAAATGGATTAAAATGTTTGAAGTTGCTTATGTATGAGAGAAGAGTGAAGGCACAGATCTGTTGGTTATTTTTATTGCAATTAAAGAATATCGTGCATATCACTGCTGCTATGAAAGTTAAATCAAAATACCAAGGTCAACATATTCAGTAATTCAATGTTTTAAGGCTGACAATTGCTCTGGGACAGGGAAATAAATAGTCCCTGTGACAGGTTCATCAAATCTGGCGTCAAAGTGAGACAAGAATTAGTTCACGAGACAATGTGTGTGTTTCGTAACGAGGCGGCAATTCCACTAGCGTCCTAATATTGCAGCTAAGTGTCAGTTTGAGACAAAATTTTTCACAGTCCGTTTTCAGAGATTGGTTCCGGAAAATGATTATCAGACAAGCAAACAGCAGACAGTACCTGTACGGTTTACAGATAGCTACCCAGTACTTCCAAACGTGCATGTTGGAGAAATTGATATTGAATAATCGCTTGTCAACCCAAAATATTGAAAGGAGTCTCTTACACTACTGTACCTCAAATGACAAGTCAAAAGAAGGGCCATGAGTCGTTATGGCCAAGGTAGTTGTTCTTTGTGACGACAAAAGTTTGTGATTTCTATGTAAAGTCACAAAATTTGCGGTTGAGAGGCGAATGACAGCATCAGGGGCAAAACGCATGGGTGAATAACGTTGCAGCCCGTTCCTGTGACCAGACAAATGGAACACCCTATTTCCGGATCTTGCGGTGATTGTCTGTGGCGAGAAGCAGATACGTTTTTTTTCTGGCTCGTTAATAGTTTAAACGTTAACACTTTAAAGAATGATTACCCTAAAAACTGATTAAAAACTTTCCTTCTTCCTGCATCGAACCTCTCTCTCGGTCCATTTCGTGTGTTCCAAGATAGACTTCTGCCCTTATTTGCTCGCGAAAAATCATAAGAAAACTGGCGACTACGGGAAAAATTGCGGGCGAAAACAAGAATCAATTTCCACATAAGAGCGGGATCTGACATTAGTAACTCATAAAAACCGACTTGTAGAAGCCATAAGCGTACGGTAAGGCATTTTACTGAGGAGGCGGAAAAAATTTTCCAAGAAAATAACAGTTTGCCCTAAAAATAAAAATTTTTTTCCTGACATTACTTTTTTAGTTTAATCTGAATGGGGCCTGAAACCTCTTGTAAATCTGTTCTATCTGTTCTACAGATTTGTAGTGACACGTGAATTCGATTATAATGGCTTCGTCTGTAACGTCAATTCGCCTGTAACTTTACATTTTGTTCGGTCACGATGGCATCATTTGCATCCTTTTCAATTCGCTTGCAACATCAATTCGACAATAACGTTCTTTATGCAATCCCTTAGAGGTGCCGCTGTTGGCAAATTCTGTACTTCTTGCTTGTTAACTCAAGGGGGTGAAGTTCCTTGCGTGTTGTGTTCTCCCAGGCAAGAAACGTTACGATAATGGTCTTTACTGATGCAAATATATACGCGACTTCGATGGCTCAACGCAATGGTTAAAAACGACGATTCCGGATCGAAGGGTCTGATTCCCTAGACTTGCCTGTGTTATCGTTACTGTGCGCTTGAGTAAGGCACATAGAGACGCGCACGCAATGGGGCCAAGCAATCTGCACGTCCGTGCGGCCCGCTTCTATTGAAGATTGCAGACCAAAGTCATTACAACCGGTCACGACTTTGGTCCAGTTTAGGCACTACACGATGGACCAAGTTACACCGATCACCCCCAAATAAATATGCACTGAACACACTGTATTGAGAACATTTTTTATCATTCATGAATTTTGAGAAATTTTGCGCTTGCCCTGAAAAACAGAGTTTGCCCTGAAATTTTTCACTGCACTGAATGTATGGTTTACATTCAGGATTTTTGAGCAACTTGCGCTTGCCCTGAGAACAGAGCTTGCTCTGAAAATTTTCACTATATTAAAATAGTTTTTATCATTCAGGAGTTTGTGCAACTTGCGCTTGCCCCCGAAAACAGAGTTTGCCCTGAAATTTTTAAAACCAGGGGGCTGCCGCCCCCCTCTCCCCCGCCTCGTGCGCCCATGGCAAAAGCGCTCGGACATAAACGCGACAGGTAGCCACCTTTTCGACAAGCGTAGCATGAAATTTCTCTTGAAACTGAAAATGATGATGAGCGGACTCCAATTTTCGCCCTCCCTCTTCTGCGGGAGACATTACGTTGCGAATTAGCGCCACGAAAGGAACTCCTGCCAAGGTTAAGTCTGTTAGATGAGACATGTAATTATCCATTTTGGAGATTCGAGAATTCTCTATAGCTTTGTTAGCAAAACAAACTGGGACTCTGTTTTCAGCCAGAGGTGTATTTTGCATCTTGACAGTTGCCCAAAATTTGACAAAGACGCGCTTCACATCTTGCCATGGTTTGGTGACTAGTTCGCTGACGAGGTAAGGTGGAGATTTTTTAATTACAATACTTTTTGCCATTCTTATAAAAGCATCATGGTCATTCAAGGCGTCGTGAAAAAGCCCACGACTAGCAAAGATAGACGAAATATTCAAAAAGCGAGACAGGGTACGGTTATTGAAATTACTGTTCTCAAGCTGTTCCCTAATTTTTTTGTTCCTCAGCAACATATGTCGCAAGAAGTTCTTTTATCGTAGGAATAAATTCATTAAGACTCAACCATGTGCGTCGGAAGGATTTTTTCCAGGGGAGAGGGCACTAGGGGATTTTTCCGAAATTTTTCCAGAAGGGGCCAAAAGTGGTGAAATTTCATTTTTCCCCCTCAAAACTAAGAAAACAACCTTTTTTTGCTAAAAATTGCAAAATCCAGGGGGGCTTGGCCTCCCCTGCCCCCCACGTTCCGACGCCCATGGACTCAACCGGGAGGGGCGCGAATTTGAGATAGCAGCTTCCAAAAGACTTTCTACTGTGGGTTAGGTGCAACGCAGTTGAAACGTGCAGCAAACGTAAAATATTTGCCAGAGGCATTTGCTGTTGTCGCCAAATTTTAGGATTGAAACGAAGCCGGACCGTTTCATTGCTAGTCTGCAATTTGAGGCGCTGTGTGGTGTCGGTGTCCAAAAGGTTTTTCGTCGTATTTACTAAATTCAAAGGTTTCCACTGGTCCTGAATTGGAGATAAACCTTACTATTTTCTCATTTCCCTTTATGTTCTTTCGTCTTTCCTGCACGCTATCAAGAAAAAATGATTTGTTTCGCGTGTAGTCAAGCCTAAAACCTCAAAGTCAACAGAGCGTTACGGTTCTTTGGGAAAATCAAACATATGAGACGTACCTGAAACAGGAGTTGGAAAAGCCGGACTTCTGCTGTCTCGATATTTCAATTTTTGCTTATTTTCGTGTCATGGTGGCCCCCAGAAAAAGAGCGGAGACGTCCGTCCTGTTGGAAGTCAGGATAAATAGGGTCGTGCTGTAGGGTGGGGAAGAAAGCACTTGTCTATACATCACACCAGTTGAGATGGCGATGGAGGAACATCGCCAAGAATCATCAGCGGAGAACGTTCATCTGTCGAACATGTTTGTTGTGCTACTTTAGCCAGAACAAAACTCTGGTGATCAGGTTGAGCGGTTCTTTTATTTAAATCTTTTTCCAGTTTCATTTCGTCGGCTTTAGCATTTTTTGTAAGCGCGTTTATCAATTTGTGACTGGACAGTTAGTTCACCTAGTTAAGGATTCAAATAGTCCTTTGCTTGAAAAATTTTTGCTTTTTCTTGCAAATGTGCAGCGTTAGCAAGCAGGTAAAGCATCAATTTCAGCGTTTTATGGGTTTCAGTTAGCAAACGGTCGGTTTCTTGGAAGCTTTTCGCGTCCAACTCACGACGAGCGATAGCATCGTTTCTATTTGCCATAATGAGCAATACCACTAAAATCACAACAGGTGAAAACAGGGAACATATTTATAAACAAAGTAGATAAAACAAAAGTTTTTTATGTGTATTATATAAAAATATATTAAAACGCCGGCTGGGAGAGCCCTTATATTTGTATTTCAGTTTTGCGGACCCGTGTAAAACAAAATTATTCTATGGGAAGATTATTTTATGCTTTTTGCAGGTATACTGTTCAGTTGCCTAGCTTTCCTCTGTACTCTGTTAATCCTCAATTTCAAAAGACCAGGCTCACTGCATCTCTCTGAATACATTCAAACGTTTTAAGGCTCAAGGCCTTAATGGGATTATTAATCCTTATCGAGAACCAGACAGAAGACGAAAAGATTGTTAGTCATAGTAACACCAATATATTTACAAGCTTATGTGCAACAGGCCAAAAGTTCGATTCACACTGGCAACCCTTAAGGAGGCAAAATTCTTACTTACCTACCCGTGCAAGTAAATTTTGGGCGTATATATTACGATGTCGCCTGCATGCGATGTGCGAATTGTCATGTAAGCATTTTCAGACTCAATACCATAAAAGCCCGAAACAATGCATTCTTTCCGAGAAACAGAAGTACAATGAATTCTTGTTCCTTAAAACAGAATTGCATAAGCGAGAGAATGGGTAAACCACAGCGAGCAGTTGCGAACTGGTTGAACCGGATTCTTCGTACAGGTAACAATGCGAATGCACAAAAACAGTGAAAATACACAAAGCTTCCAAAATACATTTTTTTGGCATTTAGTTGGCGTTACTTCAGGACGTTTCCTCTTATGAGACGAAATGGGGTTTTAGCAAATAGTATAAAGAATGATTAAGAGAAAAGCTTCTTTGACTGTTCAAGCCTCTAGTTATATAAATCAGATAATGCCGAATTCTTGAGATGAAGCTACTTGCTTTTAGTGTTTTAGATCATCTCACGCCATACTGCAAAACGCAGGTGCAAAACAGTGCAAAAAGATACTAGGTGGCGAAAATTCAGGTCATTTTTTATGTTTCTTCGTCTGATTGAAAATGTTTCTTATTGTACATAATAGAATTGTAAAAAATTTTAATTTTGAGGTGTTCAGTATCAGTAAGTCGTGGAAATTTTGCGGTGGTGACAAAATTGTATTCAAATCATTTTTTAAGCATGAACAACTCGGAAGTAAAAATCAGTTTTTCAGATGAATAGACTTTGATTCCATTAAACAGTATCCTGCATCACTTCACGGTACTTCAAGATTCGATTCTAATAGAAGAAACAGGGAGAAGCAATCAGTTTTGCAAATAACTTGACGAAAGCTACAGTTTTTTCAACAAGAAGTTTTGTACAGTGCTTACTTTGACCATCAGAAAAGAAAATGCAATGCGCGCCAAGTTATTGCATGACTGGACGTATACGGGAGCCTGAAAACATTTCAAAGTTGCTCTGCACTCTTTTTATTGAAATGCTTATCTGTGGCTCTTTGAATCTAACAATTAGCCGCTAGTTTGATTTTTCAAAAGGTCATTTCTTCCAGGTTATAAATATAGGCGATTTTCGGATTATGAAGACTGCCCCAAAGAAACTTAGGATTTTTACGCTTCTAAGATTTTCTGAGAATGCTGTGAAACGCTAGATGAAGATTAAAATTTTTCGTGGGGTTTCGAAGCGCAAGTTTACGTGGCTTGTTGAAGTGTTTCAATGAGCTCGAAATAAGTTCAAGCGTTTTTCTTTTTCCAAATATTTTTTGGTTTTATGCTGCTATGGACAAAAACGACTTCACCATGTTCGGCATAATCTACGGAAAATAACCGCACGCACATTGCACACACGGGATATTCTGATGAAGTCAAGCATAACCCCTCATCTGAACCGTAACTATCTCGGAAAACCCATAATTGGCGGTTACGCATTTTGCAAACCTGTGGGAAATCAAGCGACACATCCAGAACATGTTATTACAGTCACCAACAGCTAGTTCTATTCTATCTTAGTTGCAAAATTCAACAAGATGTTGAATCGATCAATTGTGCCAGTCTTATTTTTGTGAAAGTATCTATTCTGAAGCTTGCTTACTTTTTATTAATAAGTACATCTCAAACAAAATATTACTTGAAATGAGGCAAATTGCTTTTGTATTTGCATGTTAATTTTGAAAGTGGTGTAAAGTATAATGGTATATTTAAATTACTCAAGCTCTCATTTTTTCGCAAACTCTAGTACTTTTTGCATGGAACACCTCAAACAACATAGGCCAGTGTGAAGAGTTCTCGGTATTACTCACGCTTCATCAGCTCAAATGTTTTCTTTTTTAACCACTTCTTTTCGAATCACTTCGAACTTTTTATTTGCCCAAATACAAGATTTCATCTTCCAAAAAAGTGATGAAAACAACAAAGAAACGTTTGCAAACTAATAAAACATTTTGCTGTTTAATTAAAGTACATTAATAACCAAGTTTGAAGCCAATAAACACTGGGCAATGTATGTTTCGATCATAAATTTTTTGATTTTCAATCAAGGCAGTAGCTACAGTAGATCTTATATCACATTTTGAATCATGAGTTTTTTAAGCAATTTAGAAATAATCTGGCCGTGAAATCTTCTGGGTGTGTTTTTCAAACCATAAATGTAACCTCTAACATGCCAACCTAGAGAGTTTTGTGAAAACCTTGAAACATTTTCAGGAATTAGCAGATTTTCCGAGGCATGTCTTACAATTTAAAAAATTATTTCAAATACTCAATTTACTCACAAACTAACGGGTGCGGTAGAAAAAAGCGGAAACAGGCTAAGTTGCTGCACACTGGGTTTTTCTTTTCGCTGAGACATTTTGGTCATTTGTGCGAAATAGCTCAAATGAGTTTCTCGTCTTTAATTTTTGGGATATTTTTTGTGACTGAAAAAGGCATCTGCACCGAATTGACTTATTTTTTTGGTCATTTCAAAAAAAATTCGGTTAATCACCACAAAACAACAGAAAGAAACCCATCCTCTACAGACGCTTTTAATGACGTGGAGGCAGGGCCGGCCCTAGCAGATTTCGGGGCCCAATGTAAGACCTGGGCGCAGGGCCCAATGCAAGACCTAAGCGGCCCCTCTGAGCAGTGATTTTATGGCTTCATCGTGTTCAGTCAACCGTGTTACGATCGTGGTAGAGCGCAAATATGCAGTACAGCATTAACACGAAAATTGAGCACGTTTGCTAACGTTTGAGAGGAAATTTGCTAATTCTAACAAGAGCGTTATTTGTTAACAATGAAATTCATATGGCGTTTCTACCGATTTCTCAAGAGCAAGGTGTATCTGGAAAAAAGAATAATCTACCCAAACACCATGGCGCGGGGCCTCCAGAGGCGCGGGGCCCAATGCAGCTGCATCATTTGCATCGGCTTAAGGCCGGCCCTGGGTAGAGGTTAAATTTAATTGATCGCCTTCCATTTTTGCCAGTAAATGATTGATATCGTGTGTGGTGGACGAATAGTTTAGGTTGTTCAACATCTACCACTACAAAATTGTTTACAATTAAAGATTATTCCCAAGGCGTCTCCAACAATCATGATATCTCCATAGAGTGTTTTTTTCTGATTTTTTAGAATAATGTAAGAATCCGTTGGGAACACATGACGCTTGCCAAACGATGCCATTCGTATTTCGCAAGGAAAACTTGATGATTGATATATTGAAACACAACGACCTTTTTTGCGCATTTTCAATGGACGTCCATTCTTCAAAAGTGTTTGTAGTCACAGAGAGACACCATTTCCTTTAGGAAATCAACAACAAAATGTACTTGTGGCAAACGTGTAGCTGCATAACGGTTTTTCTGACATTGGTTGCTACAATCGTTGCATTGGCGACAAGCGCTTGGCTGACACTATCCAATGGTGAATCTCTTGGATTGATTCAAGCATGCAACAATGTTACTTGTGATGTTGTGATTGGAAGTTCTCCAGGTGAGCTGCATGTTTTAAATGTGTTTTGTTTTACCATTGACTTCTTGATATAAAAAATATGCTTTTGATTTTCTCAAAGTTGAAAAATTTGCAAACTATTCTGCACTGCAAACGCTCACAAGCAATAACGAACTTTTTTCGTTCAGCACAATTGAAAAAACGAGATTCAGCACGCACTTGTTACCACGTTTGCTGTTAAAGAATTTGAGAAAACATTCAATTCTTGTTAAAATCATTTTTGGGGCCAGGGCCGGATTAAGGGGGGGCAACGGGGGCAATTGCCCCGGGCCCCCCGCTCCGAGGGGGCCCCCCGTGATGAAAATTTTTGTTTTAAATAAATTA
>JGI24159J19872_10004216_pt1 | contig 18259 bp, 15 predicted proteins | sample Ectturendosymbi4_FD_19872 | JGI IMG/M metagenome (IMG submission 19872) | reverse complement strand
ATTAAAATGGTAGATGATATCATGACTGACACTTATGCACAAATGAAAAGAAGAGCTGAGGATAGAGAAGAATGGCAGAGGGATGTCATGAGAGACCTGCCATAAGGCAGATTACCTTGATGATCATGAAATCTTGCAGAAATTTTACATGTTCACATTTTAATGTAAACATACTTAAATCAACAAGAAGTTTCATTTAAAAAAACTACACACATGGTCCAAGATCCAACAGGTAATCAGCATCATCATATGACTTACATTATCATCAGCAAGCAAAGTAAATCATTATCGACATTTTGCAATTAAATACAAATTTCTTCAATGTCACAATTACAATTCACATTTAATTGCAATCACGACTCCTCAAAGGGAGTTGGTATAACACCAGCTAGAGTGACATTTCCCCTGCCTATATAGTCATTTAATTAAAGGAATGTAAAATTGTTTATGTACAGAAATGTCGTGATCGAAATGTCACCAGACGGAAATGGCCAGACCAAAATGTCCCGTGACCAAAATGGCTCAGACCGAAATGGCCAGACAGAAAAGTCCTGTTCCGTGTAACCTCACACAGTTGCTATGATTGATAAAACTTCAAATGGTTTCAAATTGCTTTGTCATTAGAACTTTTACATTAATACTGTATTAATACTTCTACATTAATACTGTATAGCAGAGTTTCCCAACCTGGGGTGCATGTACTCCCAGGGGTACATTTGCTTAGCTGCAGGGTACATTTATTGTACATATGCAACAAATTAAATTTGAGACATGAAAATGGACTATACCTTTATAGTTTCAATATTCTAAAAGTTCTATTAAAAATTCAGTAGAATTTTAGTATTTTACTCAGGCTTTTTGTCATAGGAAATTTTAGAGGTACATGCTCATCTACTGAAATGCTAAAGGGGTACATGTTCAGAGAAAGGTTGGGAACTCCTGCTGTATAGGCTATGTGAAAACCTATGAGAATGCTAATTAAATGTGTCATAGACATCATACAAAGCTCCAAAACGACATGATTGTTTTGAATTTTAATGTTCGATTTAAATCATGATTTTAATTGCTTGATTTAAATCATGATTTAAATCAATCAACCCTGCCACTAAGGATGTGGCATAGTACCTGGCAGGGTTGATGTTACCTGTAAAAAAATGGTTCTCACACACTGTTCCAACAGCTGCATACAGCTTCAAAGCATCCTTTGTGCTGCTCTTAGCAGTCTTTCAGTAGCACCTCTAATATTTTGTCTAACAGACTTTGTTAGTAATACAAAACGTGTAAATTGACTTGTGTTAAAACTTTTTAGTGTAGCTCTCTAAAAAATTGTAAGTCTGGATTTGGCTCCCTTCAGCAAAATGGTTGAGAACCACTGTTATAAAAGTGAGAAAATGCTTAACTGCCACAACATCTTACTTTCTAGTCAGAATGATCAAACTGCGTCTGTAGTAGTGTAACGATCTAAAAAGAACTACCCTAAGCTACAATGAGTAGGTATATACAGGGGCGTAGTGGGGCAGGAACACATGGGAATGGTATTCCCATACCTTTTTCATGTTTTGCTTCAAAATGAGTTTGAAGCTGTCATAAAATGGCTAGTTTTTTGGGTGCGTTCCCACACCTTTCTTGTTAGCACTACAACCCTGAGTATATAATATAATATCCACAGCCTTTGCAGCTGTGGAATCATGCTGCTAGCAGGGAGTATGATTAAGATATGATACCATTGCAGATTTAAGGTAGAAATGGACAGCACGCCGTTGTAAAGTAAAAATTTTTATTAGAAACCATTTAGGCTTACTAGCAAGGTTTACTAGATTACTGGCAAAGTTCACTAGGAAGCAATATGTTTATTAGCAGCAGCATAACATTAAAGTTACAACTAATTGGTAGTGAACTAGTATTGCTTTGCATAGTAGTACATTATCAGGAGGGCATAAAAAAGCAATGAAAACAAATGTGGATTTGAAGTTTTCATCTGTGGAAACAAATCTTATTTTTTCGGCACGGTGACCAGTCTTATTTCCTCCTAAACTTTGCAGGCTAAATTGAACTTTACTTTGTGGTTCATCACTGCTGGTTATGAGTGCAAAAGATAAGAATTCAAATGTTTTCAGCTATTTTAAAAAAGCCAAATGTGAATTTCGTGCTAGAAGTCATACTATTTCTTTGAACAAATGGCTTTTAAACACATCTTTGCATTTGTGTTAATGCAAATGTGTGCACATTAGAAAGAACACATGAGAGGGGTAATCGACTACATATTTTGTGCTCTTTGCATGGTTTCCCCAGGCAGTGCTCTAAGCTGGAATTGCCAAGGCTGCAATAGGCAAAGCATGCAACGAGTGCAAAACACTTTGTCAATTGGGACTGGCCTTTGTTTAAATGCTATGATACAAATGTACTTTTCCAAACAGCCATTTTCTTGAATCTGGTCGAAAGAAATAACAAAAGGTACTCAGGCATTGATGGCAAAACCAGCGACTGCCTTTCCAGAATTTCTCTACACAGCTGTTATTTTGAGTTAAGTGTCTGCTAGTAACTGTTCACTAAACCATCTGAACATATGATTTTTACTGATTTTCTCATGGTAAGTGTGCTGCTTATGAAAAAACTACCAGAATAAATTACTCAAAAAAGTTTGATATATTCTCTTAGCTTTATGTACTTGATTTAAACCATTTTCCATTCAATTTGAGGCACACCAAGAAAATTGAAAATATTAATTTGTGAAATCGAACAGAAGCCGGAGCTGGAGCTGAAGCCAGAACCATGAAAAAAGAGAGCTCCGGAGCCACACTTACAAAAACCAAGAGCTCTGGAGCCAGCACTGTGTCATTTTTACAACGGCCCCGCAGCCCTGGTTATGCTAAAAGGTACAATTTGCCCATAAATGGCCAAGTCTTTTCAACTACAAAACTCGCCAGTTGATTGTGCTACAGAGCTGTTCAAACCCTCAAAAGACTTGGTGAGTCTTCTAGTTTGCAATGAAAAAATTTTTAGGTTTTGTGTTTCATTTTTTTGTGGGTGACGTCATAAGTGGGGTTAGTGTTTTGACCATTTTGGCTCAAGTTTCCTGGCTGTGGGTCCAACCACTAGATTAAAGTATTTTGTTCAAGCTTTTATTGGAAACTAGGCTAGAATCCAAATCTTTTGAGCCTTTGATCGACTTTCTAGCATTTCTGGTTCAAAAGTTTAAAACTTGAGCGAAATACTTCCATTTGGGCCTAGGGCCAGGCAACCTGGGCCAAAATGGTCAAACACCTACCCCATTTATGATATCACCCACAAAAAAACTCAAAACCAAAAAATTTTTTTCCATTGCCAACTAGAAGACTTGCCGACTCTTGAGGGTTTGGATAGCTTTTTAGCACAACGACTGGCGAGTTGTGGAGTTGCAAAGTGGTGCGAAATTAGCAATCAGTTCGTGATTTCAAAGTATAATATACTCGTACACTAGCTCCAAACATGTTAAATTTTTTATAGTAAATGGTGTTTGCCACGTCGAATGAGAAGTCAATAACAAATTATCAAATGTATGTTCTGTAGGAAACATAATACATTATAAGTAGAAAATTTTGACTGTGACTGCAGCAAGCAAAAGTCTGGTCTGTCATTTGCGGTTACAGATAAGAATTCATATGCTGCAGAGTTATAAACTGATGGATGAGACATATATCACCCAGATTGGTTGTGTTCGCCCATTGAAATGTATTATGTGGGTTCTGTTTACACTGACTGCACATCAAAACATAGGGAAGGTATAGCATATAAAACTGCACTGGAAGACAAATTATTTTAGAAAAAACAAAAGATTTTGTAAAAATTAACATTCATGGGAAGTTTCCACCTTCATAAGTTTGGTGGAAACATCTGTGTGAAATTAAAAAGAAGCTGAAAGTTTTTACTGCAGTATCTGAGCAACAATTTTGTGGTGATAAGTTGCTTACATGCTACCAAAACTGGTTACATATACAGTAATAGCCAAAATGTCCAATAAATTTTTTCATGACTATGCAACCAAATCCATTTTGAGAATTTACAGATATATTTATATCTATACCATTTCTGGGCTGGTTTTGCTAACTAGTTTTTGTAGTAAACTGCTGTTCTAATTTAAAGTCTACCAAGTTTATTGCCACAGTTGTGCTATGTTGGGTATTGGCGCATTGCTGAGCTGATTGACTGAGTTTTACATATTTTCAAAAACAATATTTAATCCAAAGTTTTTGAACATGTTGAAGTAAACCTAAAGTTTGCATGTAAATTTTGTGAATGTTGCAAAATGCTGTAGGTCATGCAAAATAGTCCTTTTTTTGCTGTTTCAACATCTGTGATCAACAGCAAAATGGTTTAAAGAGTCAAGACTACTCAGCTGAGAGCAGTATATGATATGCAGATATGTACTGGGATATATGTGAAAAGATGTATATCTTATGACAATAAAAATATTTTTGCTAGCCGTAAGAGTATTTCTGAGCTAACAATCACCCACCTTAAATTTGACCAACTGGAGTTCCAAAGCAAATTTATTATATGTAAAATTTTTTAAACTGGTGAGAGAGAATGAAACTATGTGGCTCTGACTCATTGGAAAATGCCTGTGTGTGATACTAAGTCTAGGTTGACTCATTTTTAGCTCAAAGAAAGCGTGGCCCATTGCCAGTTACTGGAATGCAATGAAATTTCCAATCAATGCCATGTTTTTTGTGTTTTCAGATAATCAATAACATTATGTGCTTGATTCAAAACTCCTCTTCAGTCAATATCAAAACATTGCTGTATATACTGCAATTTATGTGACAGGTTCAGAATGCTACATTTTAATTTGATGCCATCACACAGTAAGAAAATCAAGTGTAAGTTAAAACTATGTTAATTTACTAGAGATGCAGGAGAATAATTTTTGCTAAAAGTTGTATTCAGGGAACTTACAAAATAGGTTTGTATTTGAAAAGGCTTTCCTATTGGCCCATAGATTTAGCCACAGTGCTTGGTTTGTGATTGGCAGGTTCATCTGAGGATGAATCACATAATCAACCAAAAAGATTCAAACGAAAACGTAAAAAAAAGGATGTGGAAGTTGATGAAGACATCATAGATGGATTTTGCATTAAAAGCTTTAAAACGTACCAACACGTCCTTGATGCAAAGCACAACACAGCTTCCTCTGCAGAACAAATTCCAAAAAAGAAAAAAGAAGAGAGCACTGAAACAAGTTCTGCCAATGCTCATGAAGAATCTTATGTAAGTTTGTTTACTTTGTAGTGCAATCTTGATCATGATTTCAAATTACTTATACACTTTATTTTCATTGCAGGCAAGTTCAGCCAGCACCTCTTGTGGTGGTTATTTGGTGAGATACTAATGTTTAATATTAAAGTACAATTTTGTGAATTGCTTGTGATTGGTAATCATTGTAAACTTGCATGGGTCTTAGTTGGGACCTAGTTTGAAACTAACAGGATTATTATGCCATGATTGAATTTTTTATTACCCACTACTTTTCATAAGTGGTAGTGATTAAGTGCTGAAAAATCAGACATTGTCCAGTTCCAAAGGTTGGTGTACACATGACTTAGCTATGTATGTGGACTAATATTCAAAAATGGCATTCAGCTGGGTCTGCTGGCTAAATCAAATGAAGTGGTTTTGCTCCATCAGCGTGGTCTGTATAGGCAAAAGCAACTGAAATTGTGCATAATAGAAATCTGCATGGTAAAATTATTGCTTGTATGCATCTGTTAATTATAAACATTTACCTTTTTTTCCACAGGGTGAATCTGAAAAAAGTGATGGAGAAGATGCAAAGGTAGGCTAAACTTGAAACTGACTCTTATCTTTTGAGCATTACAGCTTCACACTGGATCAGTGGCTCTTAACCTTTTTTCTACCACACATCCCTTAAGTAATTTTCCTTTGTTTCAAGACCCCTGAATTAAATATGCTGTAAAAACAAGTTTATTTGTTGGTAAATTCATTGATCAAACTTTCCATGTTGTAGAGTGCGTAAGGGTTCTTGTCCCATTGGGCACACCCCCCAGTTAAGTGCCACTGCACTAGATGATTGGGCTTGTACATGTAAAACCCACTGTCATGTAATTGGTGTGAGGTTTTGCGTAATGTTTAATATCTTGCAACGATAATTATGAAATTTTTAACCATGTGTCAGGACACCCTGCAGAAACTTCTTAAGGGGGTTTGAAGAAGCATCTTTTAATCTAGCTTGAAGCATAATGCTCCAAGCATAGGCTGGCATTCACAACTGTTCTTTTACTGTAGTTGATTCATGACGTTGGATATATTGTGGTAATAAAAGTTGTGCCCAGATGTTCTAAAAGTAAGAAAAACTGCTTGTCATGAACCATTCGTTGGTCATTCAAGTGAATTCATGCATTGAACTGTTAGGAACAATTTCTTGAAAGTATGACTGACAGTTCTAATGGATAAGTGTGCTCAACTTACTTTTAGTACATCTTGTTTTTAGACTTATAGAACATCAAATATTTATCTCATTTTATATGCTGGTTTCCTTTGCGACTAGGTTTTGACCTGGCCTTAGCAATCTTCTAAATATTTTGTGAAAGGTTGGAGAGGTTTAAATTCAGCCGTTGCTTTGGTGTTTAGAGTTGATATCTATTATGACTTCCTAAGTGTTGTTTTTAGCATTGCTTGATTTCTTCGCTTTTGCTGCCTGTCTCAAACAAGGATAATGTGTCTCATATTCTACCCCTAGGTTATTTGCTGAGGTGAAAATTGAGTTATCACTGGCATACTTCTTTCAGTAGATATCACAGATGCACAAAATTAATGTTGCTTACAAAACTTTGCACTACAGGAAATCTCAAAATTTTAGTTTTAAATTGAATTTTTAGTTTAAGTTTTAAATTATTAAATTGATGTAAGTTCTCCTGGGCATGTTGCGCGATCTGATAAGAGTTGCATGCTGAATGTGATGCTCAATGAACAAGATCAAAATATGCTGGCAGTAAAATAAAGGCATATCGATATATATTTATTGTACGAGCTGATGGCTTGAACTTTACTCTTATTTTAGGCCAGACAAGTTGTGGCCAACGGTTTATCTTCATTAAAAGTGTGTTGAAATGTGACTGATAAATCACCAATCTGTCAGTTTCAGTTGGTTTTGCTTTAACTGTTCTTGCAATGTTTGAAACAAACACTTTTTTGCCTAAAAACATGACCGTCTTTGCACGTAGAAATTGGTATCTTAAAGTACACTCAGCTTCATATTATACAACGTCAGTTGTTTGTTTACTGCAGTTTTTGCTGATTCAATTCCAAAATCGTAAAAGTGTCGTTTTCACCATCCTCCGTTCAACTTTTTGTAATGCATTACATGCCTTCTGAACACCGAAAATTGATGAAAAAGCTAGTTTCAGTTTGTGGTGGACTCACTTCATTGACAGTGCCAAGTGCAGAAAATATTTTACGAGCGAATCCACTTTGGCTAGCTTAGTATGAACATACATAAACCTTCAACTTATGGAAGATCCTACAAGCTCAGTAACAACACAAAGATATAATGAATGTGCTCAAACATTGTTGCAGAATGTTAATAGTTTTGTGCTGGGAGATTTGCACAAAAATCCAGATCATGTTAAGCTGGTCTGTATAAAGTGCAATAAAATGTTTGGTTTGCGTTGCTCGTACGCTGAGTGGATCAATAGAGGCGAAAACTTCACATTTTTTGAAAATGTTTCAAAACACATCCACGATTTTTTTAGAAATCTAGTGATGAAGCATTCTTTCATGCTAAAAAGGTGGCCACACCTGTCGCCAAGCAAGATGAACCGATCATTGTATCTGACTCTTCTGAGCAGCCAGGTACGTTGGCAAGCTTCGGTGTTCAAGCGCGTTTACCGGCTTGCGCATATTTCACTGATCACATGGCCCACCTTGTCTGTTTTCATCTTGTAAGCAGCCATGCGCGACTAATAGAGCCTACTACCTAACCCGGAATTTTCGTTTTTTTGGAAGAATTGCTGTGAATGAAAGGACACTCGCTTTTCGAGTAAGCGTACTTACTACACTGACTATTAAGTTGATATCATGTTGTATTACCCACGCACACCGAGTCTTCGTAGTAGCTTTTTGCAAGAAAACATGTGTTACAGGTGTTCTTCTAGGGGCAGCTTGTTTTTCAGCATCGTGATCTCAAATACCCTTTTTGACGAACCAGATAGCGCGTGTTGCCTGTGTGGGTTTCGCGGCTGAAACTTGGTGGCTTCTACCTTACCAGGACTGTCAGCTGAGGGAAAATCATGCTTTTGCATCCTAGTTTTACGGCTGATATTTTGTTGCGATGTCGAAATCAGGTTTTCTTTTGACAAACAGTCGTGGCGTTTGCGAAGTCGGAAAAGCGTTTCGTGTTTTGCTATCGATGTTAATTTTTTCCTTGTGTACGGAATAATAATGACATGATAAATTTGCAACGATGTTATTTATACAGTTTGAAAAACTATGCTATTTTATTATCGTTGGTTTTAGCACATGATTCACGGTATATAGGCATGTGCTGTGCTTTGCACGTGTTTGGACCATTTCCTGTAATTTGACGCCATGCGACGACTTGCGTTGTTTGGAAAACGTATGCGCTTGGTTGCATTGTTGCCGTAAGTCAGAGATGTTAGGAACAGGCGGATACCGCTGCATGCATTCAGACTATATGTTCAGTACCTGAGAGCAGCTTTGTAGTTAATCCCATTTCTTACACAACGCAAAACTTCTTCAAAGCAAAGAAATAGCAAAACGGTTTGTCGTTTGTGGTTTTTCACCATGTGCACATATTAGCTTCACATTACCAACGGGTATTTACTGCTGAAAACGATCTTGATTTTTGTATTTTTGCATTCAGCATCCCCACCAAAACAGTCCCATCGACTGCCTGCTCCACAAGCTCCGATACCCGCTGCTGCAGCAAAGTGTTCGAAAACGAACAGCGTTGTTATGCCTACTGTGACCGTTGCCAAGCCAACCTCTGTCCGTCAGCAAACACCGTACAAATCCATATCGCCTATCAGATCGACAAAGATCACGCCCACCCACCACTATCCTTTGACTTCACCGTCCAACCCACCAGCTATCAGTCCAAGGCGTGGATTTGCAGGTTTGTGGGTCGAATCAGAAGAAAGTTCGCCGTATAACAAGAAAGTAAACCATGGCTTCTCGCTGATGTAGCTGAACGGTTAGGCTTTGACCTGAGTTGATTACTAGTGCTAGACCTGTGCATCTCAACCATTCCTTATGAAGTTAACATCAAAATTGTCCTGGCCAGGCGTTGTGAATGTCTAAATAACGGCAATGCTCAATTCTGTAGACACCACCAATATGGTAACTTCTAAAAATTAATGCGGAAGTTAGTTGCTTCATCTCGCAAAACAGTTTCTTGACAAAATGATGATTCCTACTCGCTTTGAATACGCCCCATCCGACCAGAACTTAGCCATTTCATGGAAAAAACTCTAGGTTTGAATTTCTATGCGATGCTTTTGATTTCGGCGGAACTGAACTTAATAAAGTAAGTTCTGACGTGGTTGCGCAGATCAGCAAAGCTTTCTCCATGCTGAGCTAAACAGCAGATTTTTGGCTTCTACGCGTCCGCCTCAAAGAACTGAGTTCCACCAGCACACGCACCAGCATACCCATCAGCACACCATCGCCAATCCATTCGAAAGAGTGGTAAGGGATGCGTTTTCCATAGCTTAAGTGCTGCTTAGTCCTGTGTTGGACTGAATTCGATCTTCTGAAGCAAACGAAGAGAATTCCTGTTTGTAAACAAGCGCAAAAATATAAGAAGCCAGTTTTGCTGCATCCGCCTTGTGCCGGTAACTACTGGTCTGGCATCGCGAGTAGTATACGACGCCCAGCTCCATTGTCTTTACGTCACTGGTCACCCGGCTACCTCGGTCATGTCGCAGTGTTGCCGAGTCATTAGCTCTACCGCTCCTGAAACTTTTTCTGGCAGTTTTTGTTATTTCCGAGTACGGAGCTGGGAAACCCGCGAGTACCGTTCTTCAAGTTTTCGCCACGATACGTCCAGTTGCTGATCCTGGTTTATCAATTTGGCGGTTGCGTGCTCCACACTGCACAGCAATCTGAGTATATGTAGTGTATATCTCATCAAACCGCAGTCTAGACCCAGCAATTTTTTTCTCACTACTCGTCCATTTTCATGGCCCATTAGCTTGGTGCAGTGGTTTTCAACTGCGATGTCCTAAAGAACTTCAGTGGATACTACAGAAGCATACTGTATACGGCACTGTTTAATGTGAATGTCACGAACCGGCATTTCACCATCGACTTATGGCAGCGTCGGATTAAGCCCGTTCCTGACGGCTAAGTGTTGATACATCCACAGCCTCATTACAACTTCATGTACAACACAAACTACGGGGCGTTCCAGCCGAAAGTGAACATCTCGTATCCGACGAGAATGATGCCTTCGCCGATGCATAAAGAAACTCACCCGGCGTCACACAGACCTCGCTCCGTAAGACGGCTGTTTATGTTCGTTTGTCGTTTTTGCAGACGTCTGTGCTGGACCGCTGTAGTTTTGTTCGAACCAAAAGCAGTTCTGGATGCAGGAACCTTCGCGTGTGTCTCAGTTGGCAAACAACCATCAAGTGCCGACCTCACCTTGCCAGGGGTTGTGCAAAACCCGCCAACCCTCATGCGCGGATAACTGCTCCGGTGGCAGGAAATACAACAGCGTTTGTTTCAGGCATGAAGCCTGGACAAGTTTTCACTCATTCGCTCGAAATCGCTTCGTAATCAAATCGATGCCTTGCACGCTGACATGTTTATATGTTGCTCAGAAACCTGGAAAATGGTGTGCCCTTCATGTACGCATTGCATGGCAAATATACCATCAGCAAATTAAGGTGAGGCATCTGGCTGTTCCCCAGTGACTAATCTTCTTGATCACGTGTTTACTGTTGGGATCACTTGCTGAAAAGTCCGCATTCGAAAACGTGCGTCTGGCCGATTTTTCGCAGAACAAGGAAAGCAGAGGAGCGTTTTTGAAGCCACACCGGAAGTCATCGTTTCACGCGCCTCATGTGGACGGCAAAGCTGCCCAGCGGTGCTCTGGTCAGTTTTTTAGCTGTCTGTGGTTTCCTGTGTTGGGTCGAAGATAAGTCCTTGTCGCAGTACGCTTGGCTCATTTTCAAAGTACGGGTACTGATTTCCGCTGAGCACTTTCATGTGCCCACTGAAAAAAGTCATTCGATTTGTCGTTAGGCTGGTCTTATTGTTTGTTTTGTAGGAATATGCCCATACTACAACGAAAAACCTCAATTAGTGTTCTGCTTAAAGAAATTCATATTAATTTCTTCCCAAATGTAAATGTCTTGCTCTCTTTCGGAGAACAGTTCGCTTTGCTACGTAAATGCGCTTATGCTTTTAGTTCCGTTCGGTGCCTATCTTTGTCCATTGTATGAAACTTTTGCTGTCGTTTTAATGTGGGCACCAGCAGGACCAGTTTCTTCACCGCCAGCCGACATTGGTCACATATAAGGGCATTTTTTAAATTTGACCACTCACTTCATAGTTTTTCGGCTCAAGAAAGCAACGCGAAATATGCCAGGTTTCTTAAAGTGTTTAAGCAAACCCTGCTTTACCACACATTCGCGGACTTCTTCAAGCGCTGTCGCGGCATCGGATTTTGGGTAAAAACGCGTAGTACGAAATGGAATGTACCCTGCGACGAACTGACAATTTGCACTCAATGTCCACCTCCCACATTTCGTAATGTGTGCCCGTCACGGCCAGTTCCTCTTTGAATTTTATTTCCGCTGCTGTCTGGTGATTTAGCATCAGCGCCACTTCCAGAACAGCAGCACGCTTCAGCAGCTCCGAGTAGCCACTAACGGCCAGACCCGCTCACTCACATCTGGCTCCGTTCGCACCACCGCGGCATAGCTCGGCTAAAAGCGGCCGCGGATTGATTTTTGTGCTGAAATGTGATTTTAAAGGCCGCTGTCACATATCGATTTTAAGTAGTTGCTCGCTGCAAACTCTGCCCTTCGAGTTCTGTCACCTGCACGAATAAACTCGTGTTACCCTGCTTGCTAGTACGAAAATAACTTTAAATTTCAGTTGAAACTTGATAAAAGGAAGACAAACAACAAAATTAAAAATGGTTGTTTTGCGAAGGAATCAAATCATGTTCACATACGTTCCTTTTATCAGATCTTTGGTTGGTTTTTGTTGATGATTTTTAACTATAAATCTATGCAGAATGCTTAACTTTTTTGCGAAAGCAATTGGCTACTGTCTGTTCTCTGCAATCGTTCAGTTATTCACTTCAATGGAGAGGGTCAATTGCGTGGGTGTAACGACGCATTTGATGCATAGAGTTATTGTCGGATTCCAATCATTGTTGGAGAAGCTAAATGTTTAGCGGGAACAGCAGGAGCATTAGTTTTTTGTGTATGGTCCTTCATGTTAATAGTATTGTACCTTGTAGAACACGTAAAGCAGTTCTGGTTGGAAGGACGTAATTATTTAGCAAAATTGAGTCGAGTGAATGCACTGAATGGGTGGCTACCTTCAGAATTTAAATAAATAACGCGTTGGCGTTGTTTTCTTGCAAAGGCCAGTGAAAACGCTAATGTACAATAAGAGCTCGACCGACACGATTTTTTGGGCCAATACCAACACATTACTCAAAACAGCAATTAAAAGACATAAAACTGCACATTAGACCAACTCACAAGAAAATAGGCGTTGTTTGCAACTGAAGAAGTACACAGAATCGCTCGCATATTTGCAAATGAATTATAATAATCAAAATGTAACAATACTGAGTTATGATGAGAATCGCACAACGCCGAGTTCCACACGTAGGCATGGGTCACTCGACCAGTGAAACACCACAGCGCTGGCTGTTATTTGTTCGCTGTCAGTCATCTGCTCACCGCGCGAAAACTCATCACGAGTTCATGTTACGTCACAAACCCATTTCTTTCAGAATTGCAACATAATAAATACGACTATGCATTAATTCAAGTTGTCGAAGGAATAGGACAGAGATTTAGCGTTAATAAATCAGAGATGGAGTAATAGCTTGGGCTTCCGAACACTCAAAATAATAGCGTTGTGGCTTTCATAAGCAAATATTCCGGTATGCATCGGCATGATCATTATATCTGCCAATGTATATCGGCATGGCGATGTATCGGTTGAGCTCTATGTACAACGTTTAGCAAAGTAAAACGTGGCGGAAAATAGCCGCAATTGATTGACCGCAAAAATATGTTTAGGCTCTGTCTTGTGTGTGGAACTCATGCTTTGCACTTGTGCGTTACAGATCCAGCAGCAGCGTTTGGTGGTCTTGGAGACAACAGTAAGTTTCATTGCGTTCCGCTTCACACCGCAAAACGTGTCTTGTGAAAATGCAACGCATATTTAAAAATTTGAGTTTAGTAAATCAGAGCTTTGTATTCCCAGTTGAGCGGAGAATGATTTTCCAGCCTGCTCGGGCATTATCGCTTTCATCGTATCGTGCCACCCGGAAGTTCGTAAAACTCGTTTAATTTGAATTCTTGCATAAAATCAAAGCCGGGCGTGATCATACAGCACGACGACAAAATATTGCTGAACAAAATGATTTGCAGTGTGGCATGTTACTTATGCGCCTGAGATTTATAGGTTTGCTAGGACGAAGAGAGGATCCTTCTGCCGCCGAATCGATTAAAGTAAACCTAGCAATTTATCAAATTGTTAGTTCTGGTCTCGCATATCGCGAACGAGTAATTCAATTCTAGACTGGAGGGGCATCGGTCGGAAGTTCTGATGCATTTTGTCCATTTCAATAGGTCGTGTTTGTTTTCCCCACAATCTATGATGTCATTCCTGCAAACGTTTTTGCGTGTGATAGGAGTTGGGAATATTATTGCGCCGAATAATGGGGTGATTGTAGTGTCGCATCATCATCGACGAAGGTTAATGTTTTTGATGATATTTGATGCCGGTTTAAGGCTTGTCCTCTGGCGCAACAGCCCTGTAGTTGGTGTTGCTATAAAATCGTTTTGGTTTCAGAAGTCGCAACCTCGCTCCTACTTTGCTACGTGTAGCTACCGAAAAAGACATGACCGATGTGCTGCCAAATTTCCACCTTTGAAAATATGCAATGAATTTGGTGGTTGCATCAGGCACGCCAATTATCGAAGTGACATGGCCTTGCTTGACAGAACTATACTTAAAGTTATTGTGCTGCAGTGAGCGGCGTCCTTTCATGTTCCTGCAAAACTTGCGGTCTTTTTCGTGGTTTAGAAAATTATTTCGCAAAAAATAGTCCTCAGGTTTCTTTAGATGCAATAAATTGGGACAGGATTGGCGAAAATATGCTGCAGGTGTGTCGCTGAACCTTCCCACAAGATGTGAGCAGCGTAATGGTCAACATAGTTTGATATGCAATTATTTGCTGACGTTACGTTCACTGTGCATAAAGCTTTTTTTACAGGCATTATAAGGTATGCGCTGTTTGCTGGAAACTGCAAGAACTTGATGGGATGGTAAACTCCCGGTCTTGAACCGTCCATGAAGTCAATTTACCTATTTTTAATGTTTTTTTCACGTGTTCAGTTTTTTGTCTCAGCTTTTGGGAGCACAGGATTTAGTGGCCGATATTGCAAGTTTTATTTTGAAAGCAAAGCGGTTTTCTTGGTTACCTTGACCCGCAATGTTGCTGGTTTCTGTAGCACGAAGACCACTGATATTCGGCTTGGTAAATGATGGCGAGTGTAATGATTAAGGAAATGCCCTTTTCCAAAAATGTCCACACATTTGTTTTTATGAATTGTATTATCTCGTATATTGTAAAAATGTTATTTGATTGCAACGAAGGTGGGGGCCGTACTACCTTATAAAAACGATATTTTGATGTTCTTGGCATTGTGCAGCTTTTTCATAGACCTTTTAACCGCAACTCGAACCGTATGCGAAAGTAAGGTTCTCGGAACTAACTCCAAAATTTTTCCTTTTAACAATTTATCGATCCAGGCATGGAAATACTTTTAAGCTTTATAATTTACAAGTTAAGCCTGCATGAAATGGGCGCCACCATGGCCTTGTTACCCGTCACACTACTGGCAAACGTATTTCACAAAATACTGTTTCTTTAGGACTCCACCCGGTTTGGTGATCGACCTCCACATTCTCCTATGTGATGCTTACAACCAGTTTTGCCGATACCCAATGATAAACGAACTAACTCACTGAAAAATTGATGTTTTTGCTCAATTCGCTGACATTAGAATGCAACTGTCCTGAATCATAAAAAGCAGACTCCATCAGCTCGAAATTGGAATTTGGTTTTATCGAAGAATTATAGCGATGACGTGTCATAGCAAAAGACTGAAAGCAACTGCGGATGTAAATATCAACAAAGCATAAACCGGCAACGAAATCTTTTTCGCACTAAATATTTCTTTTGTGCTGTTCGTCATCAGAAATGAGATCAAATAGGACTAGTAGCTAGTGACATCACTTTGAGGAAAAATGTACAGAATGTTGCTGCTAACCAGTGGTCACAGCGACGAGTTAGGTGTAGGGATGGACAGATGTACCGGCAATTACTTTCTGGAAGTACCCTTTCTAACCACGCCAGGCGGGAAAGCAATCATTGACTTTCTGACCTAAACCAAAGTCATAATTTTTTACAACCCGAATTTTACGATACCCTATTTGACCTGGTGGTGTGACTACATCACACTCTGCTCTTTTTCCGCTCGGCAAATGTGAAATTCCAACGAACCACTCGCATTGCCGGCAATATGCTCATAAGCGCGCATCCTGCACGACTAATACTACAATATCCTTCGCAAATATTTACAGGTATTTTTATGACTGGTGCAGAAAAGGTGTTGGTCAAAGCCACCGGCCTGGGATGGAAGCATTTGCATCTATTTCTACCGTATAGCGTTTTTTATCAGCTTGGGAAAGGGTCTCGAAAGCAAAGAAATAAAATGCTAACTTGTGTGACCCGGTGCAGTAAAGGTTCTTGGATTAAATGCTTATTTGTTTATTCAGTAGTTTCTTGTAGATTAGATATCAATCAAAGGTTTAAAAATTATGCTCCCCAAGATTTAAATCCCACAAACCCTAATAATTCACAAGGACGTTAATGCAGGTTCGGTATCCACCACAAAAAAGCTTACAACCCGGCTGTACAAACGAACTTCACAATACGAAGGGATAGGATAAAGTGCAGCAGTGCAAATTTGATTTTAAACATGAAGTTGGCTATGAGGCATTTCTTCTTTGAAACAAAGCGTGGAGGGCCGCCCGCCGAGGCCTAGGGGGAATCGTCCATTTGGGCATTGTTTGTAGCACCGACCAATCATGTGGTGCAGCCCGTCCTTACCCTCACTTGTTTCAAGACGCGACAATTTATCCGGGCAATGGCAACAGCACAATGACACATTTATAATTTTTGCAGATCTGAAACCTTTCCACTCCTCGTCATTGTTCAAGAAGAGTACCGACCATGCGCTTGCGTAAGCTGCTCAAAATATCGTTACGGCATTACCTATTGCATAACCACCTAAACCTCGTTATGTTTTGTCAATATGTAGGGGTTCAAGCAGCCATAGAGTGAAGCCGGAAACCTCCATGAGGAGGAGCGGACACGAACCGCTAATGACGGAACTGACCAGACCACCCGCCCACTTGTTACCTCCTCCACCTCCAAGGTTTGGAACAATTATTTGCGTTCTCCGTACTCAGCCCTTAAATGCAAACATCACTAAACAGTGCTTTGCAAAAGCAACGTGTACTTCTTTTCAAACACAATGTAATCAAAAAGATATTTTTCTTGCAGTCGATATGATTACTATCATCAGGAAGCCATCATTCCGCCGGGCTTCATGCTCCCCTACCAGCTCCCGCCCAGCGGTCAATACTACGCGGCCCACCCGGCGGCAATGTCCTTGTACCCACCCGTCTACACTCATCACCAACCGATGGGCTACGGTATTTCCTTGCCGCCACATTACATGCGGCCGCCCCACTAGAAGTGGATCCAGTCGATGTTGTTGAAACCTCGCGTGGACTCCAATTCGCGCACAATGCTCTCCGGCACGCTGTGCTCCAGCCAGAGCAGATTGAGCTCCTTCAGGCGAAACGCGTCCAGCGTTAGTGGGTTGCCTCGTCTGTAAAACAAAGAGCGGAGATTTGTTGCTCGTTTGCGAAGTTCGCCGGAAATGGAATTGTTCTTCTTCGATGAACTCGTGACGCCTTATACTGTTTCTGTGACGTTTTCACTTTTTGATGGATTGAAATTCGTTGTTTCGCGCTGCCCGCACCAATCGTTCCAGTGTTACTGATCATTTTCATCACCAGGTCAAATAGCCATCGAAGATTTCGCGCCCCCTGCGGTCTTTGCTTCTCCCCATCTGTTCATGCTCCGCGATTACAATTCGATGATATTCTTGTGTCTATAACGTTGTCTTCTCGTCGTTGCTCCTTGTTTTCTCTTATGCATTTTTTTTGTACATACCGACTTTTTTTATGGTGAATCGCAGTAAATGCAATAACAAGCCGACCTCGCACGCCTACCTGAGTCCTTGGTCTGTCTCTCCGTGTTCATCAAGGTAGGGAGCCGGTTTGTAACAGCCGCGGTAGTCGTTCAGTAGCACTACGGTGCACTCGCGCACCCTGAAGATCGGAAGAATGTGAGTTAAGTTGATGCGAACAGTAGCCGCCTGGCTTTTTTAAAGCAGCACTTACTTTAAAAACACGCCGTATCCATAGGAACAGTTGCTCACGTGATAGTTACACGCTCCGACGTTCGTGCCATTTAGTGATTGTTGACAGCAGTAACTCTGAAAGAGCATGTTGTGTGGCATTAGCTGGTTAACGAGTTGCATAACAAAGGAGGGGCAAGTTTGAAATGTTCACTGAATGAAATAACGGTAGGACATGCCTCCAGATAAAACTTTTTATTGACACGGCGATCTGATTACCATTGAAAGATTACTTTAATTTTGGGGAAAATATAATATATCTTTGACTTGCATTTTCGAAACAACAACTACTAGCTAGGCCAGGTGGGCAACTACAGGCCCGCGGGACACATGTGGCCCGCCACAGCGTTTTCAGTGGCCCCAGGAAGCATTCAGGAAAAATCTTCAAATCTAAATTCTGGATAACGTGTATTTGAACAAGAACAAATTGTAATAAAAAAAACTTGCCCCTATTTTATAATCAAAGAACGACCCGCCGCTAAACACGG